>ULVY01015234.1_pt1 | contig 90251 bp, 97 predicted proteins | sample 1959861 | NCBI WGS metagenome assembly ULVY01 (sample SAMEA4835798, study PRJEB28245) | human gut metagenome | biome: gut microbiome; material: fecal sample | place: Denmark | collected 2008
AATCACCCTGATGTAATATACAAAGAAGTTAAAACATAACAGAATAGAAATGAAAGAAATAGAACTATATAATGACCATTTCCAGAATTATAAAGTCTATGGCATTCCTAAGGCTCAACTAATCATAGCTGATGTCCCTTACAATTTAGGCAATAGTGCTTATGCTTCTAACCCTTCATGGTATGTGGACGGAGATAACAAGAACGGGGAAAGTGATAAGGCCGGCAAACAATTCTTTGATACCGATAAAGATTTTCGCCCTGCCGAGTTTATGCACTTCTGCTCCCAAATGCTTGTAAAGGAACCCAAGGAAAAAGGCAAGGCGCCTTGCATGATAATATTTTGTGAATTTGAAGACCAGTTCCGGTATATTGAACTGGGTAAAAGATATGGGCTGAATAATTACATCAATCTTGTATTTAGAAAGAACTTTTCAGCGCAAGTCTTGAAAGCCAATATGAAGATAGTCGGCAATTGTGAATATGGATTGTTGCTTTACCGCGATAAACTTCCAAAATTTAACAACGATGGTCGGATGATCTTCAATTGCTTTGATTGGGTGGTGGACAATGAAACTCCGAAGGTTCATAGCACGCAAAAGCCGGTTCCTTTGCTTCGTAGACTGATAGAGATATTCACCGACAAAGGTGATGTCGTTATTGATCCATGTGCCGGAAGCGGTTCTACCTTATTAGCTGCTGCCCAGTTGGGACGCAGGGCATACGGATTTGAGATTAAAAAAAAGTTCTTTGCTGATGCGAATAAATTTGTGTTATCACGTATCCAGCAATCGCTATTTGTGTAATTTAAATAAAAATAGAAATGAATTTAAACGAATTAAGAGATAAGGCCTACAAAAACGCTTGTGAGCACGAATTTCACGATCAGGAGTTGAGCAATGAACATTGTCTTTGCCTAATAATATCGGAGCTAATGGAGGCTGTGGAAGCGGATAGGAAAGGGAAACAGCCTCTTATAGAGCAATTTAACTGCGGTATATCATATCCAAAGAATAACTTAAAGCAGGTATATGACTACTGCATTAAAGGTACAGTTGCCGAAGAGATTGCCGATGCAGCAATACGCTTGCTTGACTTGTGCGGACTGCGTAAGATTGAGTTGGAGAATGACTGTTTGGATGACGAAGTGCTTGAAGAATATTCAAGTATATTCATAGATAAGACAATTACAGAATCCATTTTCAATATCACCAAGAGTCTTATTGACAGAGATATAGTATATTCATTCATTAAGATTTTCGGACTTGCCAAGCATCTGAACATAGATTTGCTCTGGCACATCGAGCAGAAAATGAAGTATAACGAACTCCGTGAAAAAATGCACGGGAAGAAATATTAATCTAATAAACCATAATATGAAACAGACATTAGAAGAAGCAGCATACGACTATGCTACTAATAAAACAAAGTTTAGAAAAGAGGTTTTAAAGGAGGTTGATCCAGATAACTATGTTAGTCGGAAATCTGATTGTATGGAAGATTTTCAATGTGGTGCAGAATGGCACGCAAAGCAATCAATTGAGGTTCTTTCCTCTATTTTAGAAAACTGGGTACATGGCGGTGATGCTGATTGCATCATTGCGGAGTTTGAAGAAAAATTAAGAGAAAATCGTAAAACAGAGTAGTTAAAACGAATAACAATGAGTATATTATCAGACGAATGGTGTTGCATGAATTGTGTACACCAAGAAGAATGTTTATTGGACGATCCAGAGTTGAACTTATTAGGATATTGTATGCAATACGAAGACGAAGAATGGGAGGAATAACAATGATAAAAAAGAAACATATCCTAGATTGGTATATTGAGAATACACCTTCTGATGAGAAAGAATATGATAATGGCTGTTTAGCTGCGTTTGCAATAGTGGCTATTATTTTCGTGGGATTGGCAATTGGAATGTGTTTAATTGAGTAAAACAGTGAAAATGACCGAAGAACTTGTAACATTAGAGACAGTGACGCTACTTAATGATATACTACCTTATCGAGATTATTATCGACCACCACAATCATTGGTGCAAAAATGGCTGCGTGAAACCAAGAATATGCACGTCTGCATATATAGAAGTGCTTCCGGTTATGGATACGATATATCTAAAGCAGACAATGGCACTCATATAACCGATGGAATATTTGACGGTCCTAACGATGGCGGTCAGTGGGACACCTACGAAGAAGCATTGGAAGTCGGAATACAAGAAGCGTTAAAACTAGTGGAGGAGGAATAGCCATGCCAATAAGCGAAACAGCAGAATTAATACTTAAAATAGCGTTATTCATCCTCAATGCCACAACCGTTGCCATTGTTGTAATTTTGATAAGCAAATGGCACAGACGCATGGAGGACAAGCTGAATGGCATCAAAAGTTATATTCAGCACGTAACGGATCGCAATGACATCGTATACATCAATCAGCTTGAAGAGATAAAAAGAATACTGATAGAGTCTGAACGTTACGAAGATGCAGCCAAGATAAGCAAGTGCATTGAGGATGAATACAGTAAACTTAAAAGAAAAATAGAAGACAGAGAATAAATAATTGATCCTTTAAAATGATTATGAAGCAAGAGATAAACAGCAACCTACTGGCGGAATGTATGAAGGAAGCCATGAAAGTGGAATTCCTGGAAACCAACGAAGAGATAAAGCTATATGCTTATGCCCTGTATAATGCGGAAATGTGGGGGAAGAGTGTAAAATAATAAACTGAAATTACTAACTTTGTGCTACATGTCAAGTGGCATGTAGCTAATCAGACGAAAAGACATGAAGTTATCAGTAAAACAGGAAAAATTTTGCAATTACTATATTGAGTGCGGGAATGCATCTGAGGCTTATAGGCGTGCATATCCAAGTAGTGAAAATTGGGCTGATAAAGTGGTATGGACAAAAGCGTCGGCTCTGTTAGATAATGGTAAGGTTTTGGTAAGGGTAAAAGAGCTTCAAGAAGAACTAAAGAGGAAATCAGACATTACAAAAGAAGAGGTGTTAAATATGCTTAAAAGCTTTATGTATGCTGACATTCGTAATTTCCTTACCATAAAAAACGGCAATGTCATTTTCAAAGATAGCGAAGATTGGACTAATGAAATGGCAATGCAGGTCGAAAGCGTGAAACAAGGAAAGGATGGGATTGAAATAAAACTAAATGGGCGTACATGGACTATCCAGCGCATTTGCAAAATGCTTGGCTTTGATTCTCCTCAAGATATGAATATAAACATTGTATCTCCTATGAGTAAAGAGGAAGCCAAACGAATAATAGAAGACTTATGATGGGGGAAGGATATGATTACATACGGGCATTTTGCTTGTCAGGAACATTGAACTATACGAGGTATTTCTTTAAAGCAAGATTTGGTCGTAAATTTGTAGTAAACGACCATCACGTAAAGATATGCCAGGCTCTTGATGATGTGATTGACGGAAAAATAAAGAAACTGATTATAAACATAGCTCCGAGGTATTCCAAGACGGAATTAGTAGTTAAGAATTTCATATCGTATGGACTTGCAATCAATCCATCTGCCAAATTTCTTCATTTGTCTTATTCTGATGATCTTGCTAATGATAATTCGGAGGAAGTAAGAGATATAGTTAAGTCGGAAGAATACAAGTGTATATTTCCTTATGTAGGCATAAAGAAAACTAGTGATGCAAAAAAGAAATGGTACACAACAGAAGGAGGTGGCATGTACGCTACGGCTGCTGGGGGGCAAGTTACAGGTTTTGGAGCCGGTGCTGTCGATGATGAAAACGATTTATCCGAAGCATTAGACGAATTCAAACCTTCTTCTAAATTTGCAGGTGCATTGATTATTGACGATCCGGTTAAGCCTGAAGATGCGATATCTGACACTCCTAGGGAAAAAGTAAATCAAAGATTTGAAACAACAATAAGAAACCGTGTAAACTCACGGAATACCCCTATCATAATCATCATGCAAAGGCTTCATGAGCATGACCTTTGCGGATATTTAATGGAAACGGAGCCAGGAGAATGGACTGTTTTGTCACTTCCTGTAATAGTCTATGAAAATGGAGAAGAGAAAGCCTTATGGGAGTTTAAGCATACACTTGAAGAACTGCATAGAATGCAAAAAGTAAACAGCTATGTCTTTGAAACTCAATATATGCAGAATCCTACTCCTATGGAGGGCTTAATGTATAGTAAATTTAAAACTTATGATACTATACCAATCACAAATAGGGCAATAAGAAAGAATTACACAGATACAGCAGATACGGGGAGTGATTATTTATGCTCTATTGACTATATTGATACGGAGATAGGAAATTTCATTCTTGATGTCCTTTTTACACAAAAGGACATGGAATTTACCGAGCCGGAAACAGCTAAAATGCTTACTAAAGACCAAATATCCAAGGCGAATATAGAAAGCAATAATGGAGGAAGAGGATTTGCTAGGAATGTAGAGAAACAGATGCGGATAATTGGTAATCCTAGGACTCAAGTAAGCTGGTTTCATCAGTCAAAAAACAAGGAGGTTCGGATCTTTACCAGATCTTCCGAGGTGATAAATCTTACTTATTTTCCTACTGATTGGGAAAGGAGGTGGCCGGAGTTTGCGTCTCAACTGAAAACATATAGGAAGAAAGGAAAGAATGCTTATGATGATGCTTGCGATGCTCTTACAGGAACTGTGGAAATGAGAGGTGAAATAGATGTCCTGTACTACAAGAAAGAAGAGATGGGAGAAAATAACCATATATTTGTTGAGATACACCCGAATATTAATGGGCTATTTATAATGGTTTCTTATTGTGCTGTTGACGGAAAGATATTCATGATTGATTGCTTGTTCTCCGATTCGTTAATACCTGTTGACCAGCTTATTAATAAAATAGACGGGAATGCACAAATGGAGATACCTGTTGAGATGAAACATTATGCAGACGATTATAGAAGGCGTGTTGATCATAATTTGTGGGTAAGAGAAGAAACAGCAGACAAGAAAACCATGATTGAATCTTATAAATCGATTATTAAAACAATCTGTTTTCCAGAATTGGATGATTCATTTAGTGCATTAATAGCTAATATGTCTGATTATGACGGCATTAACAGTTTTGAAAGTATGTATGTGCTATCTTGTGTATGTGCTCGTGTAAAGTCTTCTGAAATGATATAATTGCATGAAAATATTCTTTTATTTTTATTTGGACTAAATAGAAATTATTTCTATATTTGCAGTGAGGATACCAATCCCTTCGTGTGAAGACGCACGGAACCTATACGTTTTTATACTATCGGATTTTTTCGTTAGTGTTTTTGTCCGTAAAGACCTCTTCATTTCGTAGGGAATGGTTATCTCAAATCAGATAATCATTCTTTTTATGTCTAAATTAGGAAATTGGTTTCAAAAAAGGATTAATATATCTGTTCCCTCCATGAGAGAGACAGTAAAAGCTATTGAAAAGGATTCTAATGGGAATTTCTGGTATCTTTCCAATTTCTTCTCGCCATCTGGTAAAATTAAAAATGATTATGATCTAACATTGGATAGGGATAAAGCAGATTCTCTTCTTGTATGTACCCCATTTTCTACTGTTATAAATAAAATAGGTTCTCTTTTTGCGAATGGGAAAATATATGTCACAGACAAGGAAGGTAATGAAAAAGAGGGATATAACGACATTAGAGAGTTGTTGTCACGTCCTAATCCACTTCAAACAAGGGTTGGTTTTTTAAAAGAGATTGAGATGTCTCTTAAACTTTTCGGATATTGTCCCATTTTTACAGTAAGAGCAACAAAAAAATCATTGCCACTCGCAATGTATGTCATACCTGCACAGATATTTCACATGGTTTCTTCTGGGAAACTATTTCGCCAGTATGATATAAAGGATATTGTTTCTAGCGTATACTTAGAGTGGGATGGTTTGCGGGAAGAATTATCAGACGAAGACTACTTTGTAATTTACGATAGTTCTGCAAATGTTAATGGTTCCAATCGAGATATAGAATTCTCTTCTGTTACAGACTCCCTTTCTATGCCGGTTAATAACTGGATTGCAGCGATGACAGCCAGTTATCAATTAATTGTAAATGGCGGTCCCAAAGGTATTATTTATTCTGATTATACCGATAAGATGGGTAATCAAGTTATGACACCAGAGGAAAAAGAAATATTGGAATCTAAACTAAAAGAAAAATATGGCATTCTCAATAAATTCCCAATTCTGACATCAAAGATAAAACTTGGTTGGATTCCTTTGAATTATGATTCCTCCCAGCTTAAACTTCATGAAGAGGATGAACGATGTAGCAGAAAGATATGCAATGCGGTAGGAGTTGATTATAGCTTATTTGATGAATCTAAATATGACAATAAAAGCATAGCTGAAAAATCAGCTTATCAAGGTCTTATTATTCCTGATTCTGAAAAAGTTGCAGAAGCTTTAACGGACGCTATTTGCCCTAAGGGTGTTTTTATAAAGCTGGATTATACCCATGTAGACTGCCTTCAAAAGGATAAATCATCATCTTCTTCTGCATTTCAGAAAATGGCTTCTTCTTTAATTCAGTTAGTTGAAAAAGGTCAAATAACTCTTGATGAATCCAGAAATGAGCTAGCAAAGTTTATAGATATTGATCCTGATAATCCAAAAGGTGAATTAAAAACTAATAACTCTATTGAAAATGGATAAAACTAATAAATATAGCGGAAGAATGGGGATGCAGTATAAGACATTCTCCATTTATGCTAAAGAAGTAAATTACGACAACGAAAGCCGTACTATTAGCGGTTATGCTGCGGTCTTTGGGAATAAAGATAAAGCCGGAGATATATTGGTTAAGGGTTGTTTCTCGAAGAGTATCCAAGATCGAGGTCCAGAGAGTTCTGCAAATGACAAGATAATCATGTTGTGGATGCATAACATGAATGAACCTATAGGTCGGATTACAGTATTGAACGAAGATGAAAAGGGGCTTTATTTTGAAGCAATAATAGATGAAGTACTGAGAGGAGAACAGGCAATAAAACAGCTCGAATCTGGAACTTTAAACCAGTTCTCTATAGGTTATCAATATGTGTGGGAAAATTGCGAATACGATGCGGAAAAAGACGCTTTCATTGTGAAAGAGGTAAAGCTTTATGAGATATCAGTAGTCTCTATCGGTTGCAATGGGAAAACTGAATATTTGGGGTTAAAATATATAGAAGATACTGAAAAAGCTTATGAAGAATTAAATTTCGAAATATCTGAAATGTGTTCAGGAATGTCCGCATCCAAGCAACAGAAGATACAAAAAATTATATCAAAAGCAATGTCACTTGCATCTTTCAAGCCGGAGAATCGGAAAGAATCTTCACTTGAAGAAAAGGAAGCCGACATGCATGGAAATAAGGTGAAATCGATGTTCAAAAATTTAAAATTAAAGTAAGTATGGGAAAAGAAGTGAAAAAGATTGAGTTTAAAGACTTTCTTGATACAAAAGGATTGTCCGAAGATGAATCTAAGGTTTTCGATGTGTTTTCCAAAGGGCTTGACGGCTATATGGAAGCTCTCTTTGATCAGTTTATGAAAGATGAAATTGATTCTAAGTCCATGAAGGAATCAATCGAAGATGCAATAAAATCTATTGAGGAGTTAAAGAAAGAAGTAAAAGGATTTGCAGATAGTGAATCTATCAATGAACGCTTAAAATCTTTTGAAGAAACAATTGTACGCATTAAGGCGGCCACCGAAAAGACAAAAGGAGGAGATATAAGATTTAAGTCTCTTGGAGAACAAATTGCTGATGCTTGCAAAGGTTTTGTAACCGAGATTAATGGAGTAAAAACAATTGACGTTGAAGCTCTGAAGAAAAAGGGTGGGGTTAAATTTGATGTCGTAGTGAAAGAAGCTGCCGCTCCTGTAATGACTACAGGCGGAAGTCCTGTTGCTGGTGGAATTACAATTGACGAACAAATCAGTGTAGCTCCTCGTAAACGTGCATCTATCCGTGACGTGGCTAATGTAGCAAGTATTTCCACTCCGTCCGTAGTATATGCTGAATTGAAAGATGTTACCGGTGATGCTGCATGGGTCCCCGAAGGAGGTTTAAAACCTTCAATGACAGCATCCGTGGAGACTGTTACCGTTTCTGCTGGAAAGGTAGCTTTGACAGCCAAGGTTACAACTGAAGTTTTACAAGATATTCCGCAATTGGAAAGAGAAATTGAAGCCGAGATCATCAATAAGATTGGCTTGAAAGAAGAAGATGGTATTTTCAATGGTACCGGAACCGGTGGCCAGATAAAAGGAGTCGGTGATTCTATTCCGGCATTTTCTCTGACGGGAATTGAAGTGTCCAAATCACCTAATATGTATGATGCGATCGTTGCTGCCTATACGCAGATTGTAAGCGTAAGCAACATGGCCTACTCTCCGAATGCCATTCGGATGAATCCGGTAGATTATGCCAATATGCAGCTCACAAAGAATGACAATGGTGATTATATCCGCCCATTCAAGATTGGGGATGAATTGATTACCGGACTCCGTGTGATTCAAGATCCGAATGTGACGCTCGGTTCTTTCCAGATGGGAGACTTCCGTTATCTGTTTATTCGGGATTATGTTGTTCTTTCTATGAGTATAGGCTGGGAGAATGACGACTTTACTAAGAACTTGGTTACTATCTTGGGAGAAAAGAGAATGCTTGCTTATATCAAGTCGCAGTACAAGACGGCATTTGTAGCTGATACATTTGCCAATGTGGTTACTGCTATAACCAAAAGTGCTTAACGTTAAAAGATAAAATATAAAATATGAAAAGAAGTAATATTAATACAGCAAAAAGCGACAAGTCCTATAATTTGGACTTGTCGGAAGTGTACAAAGTGACATTTCAAAAGGATTTCGGGGCATTTAAAGCTGGGGATGAAACCCATGTTTCTCTTCCGATTGCGATGAAATGGGTAAAGATGGGAATAGTTTCGGAAACTTCTGAAATTACTTCTGCGGCCGCCACTGCAGGATGCTCTGACCTTTTGAAAAAAGATAAGAAGAAAGGAGAATAAACGATGATTATTGACGGCTCATACTTTACGGGAGTGCTAAGTCTCGGTATTATCTGGGATATAGACGATGATTCAATCACAAGAAAGGCAGAAAGGGATAATCTTCAATCGTATATCGACTTATACGAGAAAAAGTATCTCCGAATGGTCTTGGGAAAAAGTATGAGTCGTGAATTCATTGAATATATCCTATCAAGCGATAATGATGTCGATAAATGGGAAAAACTGAAAGAAAAGCTTTCTAATAAAGGATATAGTCCGGTGGCTAATTATGTATATTTTCATTATGTAAGAAGATGTGTCATAAAACAGACTCCGGTAGGAACTGTATATGCTTCTGGCGATGAGAAGGCTAATCCTAATATTCTTTTGGTTTCTGCCTGGAACGATATGGTACAGATGAATAAGGACCTGTATGACTTTCTTGAATCAGATAAGGAATATGAAGGTTTTTCTTTCAACTGCACTATGCTTGAATGTATTAATGGAATGGGAATATGAAATCAATTAATGACATATTTAGAGATGTTGTTGCAGATACTGCTAAGATATACGGTAATAACGTATCTTACATGTTTGGGGATTGGGAATACATTGCAGGTCAATTGACAGAATGGAGTGAGTCTCAGAAAACAAGTTGCTTAAAATTCCCTATAATATGTCTGTATTCACCATATATCGAAGATCGTACATCCAAAACTTTCGGTGCAACTCTTGAATTTCTTATTATGATTGATACTCAAAAAGGGTATACTAACGAGGAAAGAGAGAAGGTTTCTTTTCAAAGAGTGCTTCGGCCAGTGTATGATGCATTTATTCGTAGCATATTATCCTCTCCTGACCTGATTAATGAATATAGCGGTATAGTTCCCCATTTGTATACGGAAAACTACCGATATGGCAGAAAAGGCGTGGAAGCTGACGGAAAACCATTTAGAGATTTCATTGATGCTATTGAGATAAAGAATTTGAATATAAAAATCAGAAATAATAAATGTTATGGCGATAGAACTTAGAGAATGTGCTGGTATAGCTCAGTTTAATACCGGTTCCTCAAAATGTTTGCTTGATCCCGGAAAGGTAAAGGCTATTATATTGACTATGCATGGTTATAAGCTACCGGCAAATGCGACTGCTGAATTACTGGAGGCTGCTTGTCACGATGATAGACCAAATCGAATCTTTCCGATTAAAACCATTATTGAATACGCACCTTCTGGCGGTGAAGCGAATAAAAACGCTGTCGGTTACGGTCCAAATAAAATCACTTCGTATTCAGCAAAAGATGATGTGTGGACTGTCGATGAATATGACGCCAGTTTAAAGGCAAATATCATGGCTGCTAAAGGAGTGGCTTTTGATGCCTATTTCGTGGATGAAAACAATGTTGTTTATGGGATGAATGACGGGACTGATATTTTAGCCGGTATTCCTCTTGCTGGTATATATCCGGGTGGCCAAGATTGGGATTCGTCCGGTACCGAGGCTAATTTAACGGTAGGCACAATGTTCAAGGACTATGAGAAGTATGTGAAAAATGCTGATTACCGTGTATATAAGTTCGATGTAGTGGAAGCCTTGAAAGGCCTTGTATATGTTGAACTTGTAAAACTGGATACCGGAGAGAACAATTATAAATTGAAAGAGCACTTTGGAAATCTGGATATCACTTCTTTCTTTGGTGCGGTACTGGCTGAAGGTGCAACAACTTGTTTTGATGGTGAGGTGTCCGCTGTTAAATTTGAGAATGGAAATTTGGTTATCACAGCAACCGGTACTCCTTCCTTGAAGTCTCCGAAGGTTCTACAAGAGAATGGTGTTGTCGGTATTGAACAATGGAAGGCATGAAAGTCGAAGGTATCAATTTCGTAGACGAAGAAGTGCGGAAAATGAAGAAAAAAGAGTTTATTGCTAAACATAAAGTCCTTTTTTCTGGTCGGACTGAAAATGAAAAGGAAAGTATTCTCTCTGATATCTATGATAGAATTGTAGGTGTCAGATCTCCTTCAGAGAGTATTATTTAAAGTGGTTATTTTTCAGAGGAGGGAGGGCTGTAGCCTTCCCTTTTTCTATTATTTATCAATTGAATATGGCTACAATAAAAGAAGCATTGGATAATGTGACAGCTTTTGTTAATGGGTTTGAAGGAGAGATTCAAAATACCATGGATTCGAACAAATCTCTTGTTAGGGAATTTGTGACAGAGCAGTTGTATTCAGGTGTAAATGGGAATGATAAACCATTGCGACCGACTTACTTGAATGACCCTTGGTTTGCTACTGATGAAGCCGGGAAGTGGAAGAACAATGCAAAGGGGTACGCTAAGATGAAGAAGAGAATAACAAAACCTACTCCCTCTTTCCAGGGCTATCCGGCTAGAGATATTTATACTCCCAACCTCATTATAACAGGCGAATTCTATGATTCTATACGTGTCTCTTCGTCCTCAAAGGGATTGAAGATAGAAACAAGAGGAAGCGACATAGGCCCGGATATAGAAAGGAAGTATGGGAGTGCCATATTGGGAGTAGGAGGGAAGTCTCGTGAATACTTCCTCAAATATGTACTTAATCCGGCTCTCAAAAATTACTTTTCAAAATTTGGCGTATTATGAGTTGTTGGTGTCAAGGCAATAAGAGGCTTGCTTCTGAAGAGAAAATGCGGGAAATCGCAAAGAAGGCGGCTAAAATGGAGAAATCAGTGTATGTTCTATTCAAAAAAGAGGATGGCAGTATTTGGTATGCAAAAGAGGGAGAAGAATACAAAGGTGTTTTCGTAGAATACATATATCCGTAATACGAAGAATAGAATAATATTTGGTGTGCATTGTTAGAAAAATCACGGGGGTTATACAAAAAGTTTAGGAAAAATAGAACAATAAAACACCGTCGAGAGAAAAATAAAATAATTGTTTGCCAAATAATAAAAACTTGCTATATTTGTAGTGCGATACAGCTTGGGGAAGCGCATATAAGATATTAAGTATTTCCATAGAGTTGGGAATATATAAACAGTGCCGAAAGATCCTCAAGCGTTCGGTGCTGTTTTTTTTATATTCCTGTGTGTGAAAGGGCACACTACGAAAATTGTATGAATGATATTCAGATTTTCAAAAATGAAGCTTTCGGTGAAGTGCGTGTAGCCGGAACAAGTGAAGAACCATTATTCTGCTTGGCAGATGTTTGCAAGATACTTGATTTGCATACAGGTATGACCAAACAAAGGTTAGATGAAAAGGGTGTAAGTTTGATTGATACCCCTACAAATGGAGGGATTCAGCAGCTTATATATGTGAATGAAAAGAATCTATACAAGGCTATCATGCGTTCGGATAAACCACAAGCAGAACCTTTTCAAGATTGGGTATGTGGAGAAGTTCTTCCTTCTATCCGCAAACATGGTATCTATGCTACCGATAACGTTATAGATCAAATCTTAAACAACCCGGATTTTGGTATTGAGATTCTCACTAAGTTAAAAGAAGAACGGTCGGCACGCATTGAAGCAGAGAAACAGGTAGCAGTACTAACTCATGTCAATAAGACCTATACATGTACGGAGGTTGCGAAAGAGCTAGGGCTTAAATCGGCAATTGAACTCAATAACCGTTTAAAAGAACTTGGCGTACAATACAAAGTTAATCAGACGTGGGTTCCATACACCAAATACTCTACGCTTGGTTGGTTTGATATAAAGCAAGAGGTTGCTGACAACGGTCATATTATCTACCATAGAAAGATTACCGGAATTGGCAGACAGGGTATCATCAATCTGTTGGCAATGTGATTAATCAAAGAAAGGGCAGCCCTGAAGCTACCCTTTCCCGCTGATTGGCGTCAACTAATGTGCCGGACCGAAGCCCCTGACAAAATCTATTTCTTGTTAATAAGCTCTTGTAGCATCTTGTTCGTCTCGACAGCTAACGAAGTCATAAGAAAGCCATCTTTACACATCTCATGTACTTGACCGAATATCCGCTTTAAATTCGATTCCATGCTTTCTTTTGGATTATATACCACTTCTTCCTTTCCATAGGGTATCATTCCACCGTAGATACTTCCGTGTTTATTGCGGCCGCTAGCGAGCGTTTGTTGCAATGATTGGTTGAATTCCTTGATTTGCTTTTTGACGATGCGTTCTGCGTACTTGGTGCAACGCTCGGATCGGAGTTTCTCTTCCATTTCGTTGAAGGCGTTGATGTAGGCTTCCTTGAACTGGGCGGCTACCTTTCCGGTGAAACCCATGGCGAGGAAGGTGAAGCCGTCACGGGTCATGTAGTACATGGGGTAGACCTTGCTAACATTTCCATTTTTCTTTGTGTAGTCAGAAGGCGCAAAATTGCGCTCTCTGAATAATATGCTACAATCCAGCAATTTAATCGCTTTCAGTACATCTTTATGTGCCTTCCTGAAGTAATCCGCAACCACCAAAGAAGAGGTTACGGCTTGCCCGTTTTTCGCTTCTACCAAATCAATCCTATCGGTAGACCATAATTCCAAACTTTTTGTTTCCATAATGATTTTATTTAATGTGTTGATACTATCGTGTCGCTCTTACTTAGCACATGAAAAACCTGTCGTTATCGTCACCGAACATCTTGTATCCGGCAAACAGGCTTAAAACGATGATTGTCATTTCTATCATGATCGTATATTTTGGATATAGTTGTGGCCGTCCGGCATTGGAACGGACTGCTGTAAATGAATTAGGGAAGGGGATTTGCTATACTATTCTAGCCAGCTTTCCGTCAGAAGGTTTTCCGCCAAACAGGTGGTTCAGATAAGCCAATCCCTTTTGGGTAACTAGCACTTTGGTTACGACAAATCCCGGATGATTGTTTCGCTCGATGAATTTCTCCTTCATCTCGAAGTATCCGGCATCAATAAACCTCTGTTTTGGCTCGTTGCGGTTGGCGAAGAATACGCCCGCTTTCCTTAGCTTGTCGAATAGGGTATTGCGCCCGAAACCGAGTTTCAGTATCTTGGCGGACATTCCTATGTCTACCTTGTCGTCGGTGGCAAAAGCTGCGTCGGCAAAGGCTGCCTTTGGCTGGAGTTTGGCGTTTTGCTGCTCCAGTTGCTTCTTCTCCTGCGCCAGCCGTTGCTTTTCCTCTTCCGATGATACTAGGGCTTTCAGGGCTTCGAGGTAGGTCTGGGGAGTTTGAGGTTTGCGCTTCTCTAGTTCGAGTTGTTCCCAGCGATCAATAATCTTCTCACGGAGTACTGCGTCGTAGCCGGAGGCTAGAATCAAACAACCTTTCTTGGTGAGTTCGAAGCAGGGGCTTTGTCTGTTGGATTTGTCTCTGTAAGAGGTCTCCACAAAATTGTGGGCAGATACCCCTTGTTTTAGTAAGTTCCTGATGTCTCGCAAGATAGCATCATGTCTTTTGCCTGTAAGTTCAGCTATTTCAAGCGAACTCATTCTGTCCGTCTCGTGGATTAACGTCGCCATCAAACTACTATTATTCGTTTGATTTTGATTGGATGTATTGTTAAGCATAAACAATAAAAAAGAGGTATAACTACCTTTCCCACTGCTTAACACATACATCCGATGCTGTGGTTCCATTACAGTTCCACATGGGGGTATAGTAATACCTCAAATATTTTAAATACAAGCATAAAAAATGCTCGCATGATTAATGCAAGCTTCGCTCGCATCGGATATTTATATGTTAAGCACCGCAAACATACAAACTATTTTTGAAAAATGCAAGAAAAAACAACTTTTTTGCGTGCGAAGTGAAGATATATGCTAATTTTCTTGCATTTATAAAGAGTTGTCAGTTATTTTGTCATATTGTATAACATAAAACACACACAGTTATGAAGATAATATTATATTTCTTAATTCCACTTTTTGTTATTTCTTGCACACTTTCGAATGATAAAAAAAGAGACATAAATTATATTACTAAAAATGGAGAACTGCTAGTTTCTGTTTTCAAGAAAGATTTTAAAAATAATAGAGGAAGCTATCATGTTTGGACGAAAGATGCAAAAAAAAACAAAGAACAAGTTGATTCTATTAGGGAAGAATTAGGACTTTTATCTAATTATACCATATATTTATATAGCGATAGTACTTTGGATGAAGGGCATTATTATGCATATTGCCTAGATTATTTCAAAATGAATCCTATTCAAAAATTTCATAATGAATATTCAAATGAAATTTATATAGAAGATAAAGATACAATAGCTTTTTTATCATCAGAACCAAACGGCGTGTATAATCTATATACTAGCAGGAAATTAACTTCTAAAGATATCAGTTTTATAAAAAATGCTGTTGGATCGTTAAAACTATATGATATAAATACTGCATTTTTGTATGAGGAAAAGACTAATAATCCAGGCGAAGAATTCTATGGATCATATAACGGACGTGTCGTAAGTATAAAGCCTTCTCCAAATGAAAAGATAGAATCAATGATAAAGGATTTGAATGAAGGAATAAAAATAAACTCTATAGCTAGTATTATCTTGTTTCAAGACCAAATAAAGAAGGGAGAAAAGCTGCTTTCTGAATGTGATGATAAATCTATGTGTGATAAGATTCGGAAGGCATTATCAGCCTTTCAAAAAAAGCATTTTCCTTTAGCTCGTAAGATGTATTATAACAACGCAAAAGAAAAGTTATGGGAAAAGAACATAGAAGTAAAACTAAGTGGGAGAGATATAACATTTGAAGGTTATATGTTTGCAGATAACGGTATTATAAAAGCGACTTATGAGGAAATCCGAAAAGAATTGGAGGACCTTAGATTTAAAACGGTTGGTTTTAGGTGGTATGAAGGGGGAGATAGAACCTACTGGAAGTTGAATGTGAAAGATGATGGAGAGATATAAATATAATATGGATATAATTGCTATAATAGGTGTTGTTATTGCTATAATAACTTTCATCTATCAATTCCATCGTAAGCCTAAAGAAAAGTTTTCTCATTTGAAAATACAATTTAAGGCTACCCAAAAGTTGTCTCTGCAAGTTCAAGCGGAGTTGAGGGAATTTATAGAAAAATATAACGCAGAAAACCAGTTTCTAATGCCGGGAATAACTTATCAAGCTTACTTGGCGCAGATGGAAAGGTCTTTTAATGAAAACTTATCTGATAGGTTATTAGAAAAGGTAGAGTCTCTTAAGCCTTCAGATAGTACTATTGATTCAATGCTTAAAAGTTTGGAAACGCAATTTGAAGCATTATTACAAATAGATACCCAGTTGCGTACTATTTTGAATTCCAATCCCAATAACACAATATAATCATGAAAACATCCAATTACGCCTCCAGATTATCCGTCAGCTGTGGCAAGAACACGGACAGCATGGAGAAACTTGCAAATTTATGTGAGCAAGAAGCCGAAAAGCTAGTGAAAACGCTGGATATTGCCGAGGGAGATGCAATATCCGTAATTTTTTCTACAATACCAGGTCCCGGATTCCCTGAACTTATCTGTGTGGGAGTATTCAGTAGGGACGAGAGTGGAAAGATCGTGTACGAACTGGATTTCTCGGAGTCAACATTGTAACTCATTCCCGCCCCTCTTGCGAAGGGCGGTTTTTTGTTTCTAATATAACTGTTATTAGTGTTCTTCCTCTATCTGATAGCCAGCTAGAAGTTAGTGCTATTAGTGAGAGAAAAGCTGGTGCTGAAACTGTTAATAATCTAAATATTACTTAAAAGATTTATGTAATGCTCTTGATAAAACTGTTGTTTGATGTTGTTGTTGTATATTTGTACGTCGATATGTACGAAACACATAATTATATAGCAATAACACTTACTAGAAATATAGATTGTCTTACAATTAATTATTTCTATGAAAGGAGATAAACATGAAGCCATTATTGTACACGCAACACACACTGATGATAGAAAATCCTTCTAAATCACTTCTCATGCTTACGAATCAGCTAAGGGATAAGAAGATATCCCATTTAGAAAGAGAAGATTTTTTTATTTTCCCCAATAAATAAATTCTAAAACAATAATCCTAGTGAGAGATACCTTATATGTATTTAATAGGATTTGGCGACATGTATGAATGAACTATATGATAAATCTGAAATAAACTTGGAAGCTGCTATTAAGTTGCATGAGGCAGGAATGTATGATGCAGTTTGTCATCCTTCATATTACTCATGTTTGCAATTAATGAGCCATAAATTAATAAGAAAGGGAATGTCTCTATATGAACAAGGGGTAAAAGCTTCTGCTGATTATAATGGTCATTCCCACAAATGTTTAATATATGAAACATGTAAATTTCTGAGATTTGAAGGGAGTAGGGATAAACAAAATTACATCAATAGCGTTAAACAATTAAAGGAGAAAAGAGAAGATGCAGATTATCATGAAATAAGAATATCACCCGATCAAAGTGATAAATGCATTAAATTGGCTAAAGATATAAGACAAAAAATAAACTCAATATAATATGGATGAAAGAATAGACAGAATTAAGGCATTTCTAATTGAAATGAACTCTAAATTTAATAATTTAAAGTTTAGATGTGGACACGGTTCTTCAAACCATACATTTATTATTGAAGTAGCCCCCTTGTCAGAGTTTAACAATAACGAAGATTATGCGAGAGAAGAACTTTGTTTCGCTACACAATTTGATATTGATTATGCTGATTATGATATAATATTTGTATCTGAAGAAGATGTATGTAAAGCCCAAGATATATTATTTGAGATAGGGTATGATTCTCCTATAGAATATAAGAAAAATAACACTATCTTTGATTTTAATTTTGATTCTTGGCTTATAGAACAAAAGGAAGAAGAAATAAATTACGCATTAGCAGCATAAGTATGGAAGAGATAAATAAATCAGAATTTCGTTTTGACGGATATTTAATAAGAGAATCATCTATTAAAATAAATAAAGAGGTGAATGATGGTACCGAATTAGGTATATCAATTATTCCTAGAGGAGTGAAACATAAGGAAAAATTCATGTTAACTCTTGAAGTTTCTGTAAAAGATAAGGATGGAGATTTTTCTGTGGATTTAATAACAGAAGGTTTTTTTACTTTTAAAGAAAACTTGGATATAACGAAATTGGGTACATTTTTCACCATTAATGCCCCCGCATTAATATTCCCTTATATCAGGGCTTACATTTGCATGCTTACATCATTGTCTGGAGCAGGTAGTGTTGTCCTCCCAACCTTGAATCTAGTAGATGTTGGTAGAGAGCTGGCTGCTAAAATAATTGATAAAGATAAAGCGGACTAACCTCCGCTTTTCTTTTGCTATCCCTCCTTATATTTATTCATTCTAAATAGCTTGTAAAACTCCCAAAATATTTCTATATTTGTGCGGAAACTATGTCAAGTGGCATGGTACTTAATTCGCACGTTATATGGCTAATGAATTAAAAATTACTGATGTAGTCGATCAGAAAGCAATCACTCAGTTACAGAATCTTAAAAAAGAGATTGACGAATCCTACAATTCCTACAAAAACTTCATTGAATTGCTCGCTAAGGGTATACAAGACAAACCCTCTAATCTTCAAGAATTATCTAATAAGTCCGCTAACTATAATAAGGTTTTGAATGATCTTATTACTACCCAAAATAAGCTGGCTGATTTACAGAAAGAACATGAAACTCTTCTTCAAAGAATAGTCCAACAAACCAAAGAGAATGTCGCTCAAATATTGGCTGAAGCAAGGGCTAACGACCTTAATGCAGCAGCTGAATTAAAGGCTCAAAAAGCTAAAACCGAGGAATTAAAACAACAGAAGTTAATAAATCAGGAACGGAAGAAAACCAAATATACTATTGAGGAAGCAAATGAAGCCCTAAATCAAGAAATAAAAACCATGAGACAGGCGGAAGAACAAAATAAGATTCTTCGTTCTGCAAGAAAAGATCTTGATTTAACCACTAAAGAAGGGGAAACAACGGTTAATCGTTTTAATTCAGTAATAGATAGAAATACTGCATTTTTAAAGAGAAACTCTGATGAATTGGTTCAAGCAAAGATGAATGTCGGGAGATATAAGCAAGATATTCAATCTGCCGCATCAGAAATATTGAAAGGAAATATTTCCCTTAAAAACATGGGGAACCTTGCCAATAGTACTGGAGGGTTATTGAAATCTAGTATGGGGGCTGGCCTTGCTGAAGTAAGAATCGGAGTTGGCTCAATGATAAAAGGGATGATAGGAGCGCAAGCTATAATTGGCTCGTTTCAAAAAATGATAGGATTATTCAAATCAGGAGTTCAATCTATTGTAGACTTTGAAGCAGCCAACAGTAAATTATCTGCTATATTAGGTACGACTTCAAATGATATTAAAGATATGACTGCTGATGCCCGGAGGTTGGGGGCTGCTACAAAGTACACTGCTGCCGAGGCAACTAATCTTCAAATAGAATTAGCTAAGTTAGGGTTTTCAAGGAAAGAAATTCTCCAGTCTACAGAAGGAATTTTAAAATTTGCACAGGCTACCGGAGCAGATTTACCAGAAGCGGCTGCATTAGCAGGGGCGGCATTGAGAATGTTTGACGCAGAAACTAGAGAAACAGAACGCTATGTCTCTGCAATGGCTGTTGCGACAACGAAAAGTGCATTATCTTTCTCTTATTTACAAACGGCAATGCCTATTGTTGGACCAGTTGCCAAAGCTTTTAATTTCCAGATAGAAGATACTTTGGCTTTACTTGGGAAACTTGCAGATGCAGGGTTTGATGCCTCTATGTCTGCTACTGCAACTAGAAATATATTGTTGAACCTGGCAGATGGAAGTGGTAAATTAGCAAAAGCTTTAGGAGGTTCTGTAAATACATTGCCGGAATTGGTCGCCGGTTTGAAAAAATTGAGAGAGCAAGGCGTTGATTTGAATACCACTTTAGAACTGACTGATAAACGTAGCGTTGCAGCTTTCAATGCCTTTTTAACTGCTGCTGATAAGATTGTCCCACTGAGAGAACAGATAACAGGTGTTACAGGAGAATTAAATGATATGGCTGATACAATGGGGGATAATGTTCAGGGAGCTATCGCTGGGTTGTCTTCGGCTTGGGAGGCATTTATGTTATCATTCTATGGATCAAAAGGAGTAATGAAGGATGTTTTAGACTTCTTTGCAAAGGGACTTAGGGAAGTAGCTAGGCAATTAAAATCAAACGATCAGTTACAAGAGGACGCGAATAATCAAGCGGTTGCAAATGCACAAAAAGAGATGAATCGTTCTAATGTACTAGAAAAGCATCGGGCGAATATGGCTCGTTTGTATAAAGAAAAAATAAATGAAGGAATGAGCGCAGACCAAGCGGCAGTTGCAGCTAAAGAAGAATATATCCAAGCTATTCAAAGTCAATATGAATATGAGAATACAGCTTATCAAATAGCTATACAAGATAGAAAAAAAGCAGAAGAAGATTTGGCTAAAATTGGTTTGTTTTATTTTAATAGTTCAAAGGGGTTATCCAGGAAACAGATGCAAGATAATGTTAATACTGCTATCGCTGCTGCGGCTGGCAAAAAAGCTATTGCGTCTATTTCTGAATCTATTATTGAAGATTTAAATAAAATAGATTTAAAGCAGTCTCAAGTATTTGATAAAACTACATTTAATAAAGAATTAACAGAAGAAGAAAAAAAAGAATTAGAAAAACAGAGAAAAGAACGTCTACGCATTCAACAAGAATATCAACAATCCGAACTTGATTTAATGGATGAAGGGTTAGGAAAAGAACTTGCAAAGATTCGCCTGAATTATACTAAACGCATTGCGGCTGTTAAGGGGAATACCCAAGAAGAGATTAAAACGAGGGAAAATCTGGTTGTCGCCATGGAAGATGAGCTCTCCGAAAAGATCTATACGTATAATCAAAATAAAGAGAAGATTAACTTACAAAACCGTTTGGAGGCTCTTTCTACTAATTCTAAAGAGGAATTGGATCAAAGGCTTAGCATCCAATTACAAGTAAACGAAATACTAAGAGATGCAGAGGTAAAAGCCGCAAAAAAATCTGGAGAAGATGTAGAAGCTGTCAAAAAGAAATATGATAAAAAAGCCTCTGACATTGCAGTAAAAAATGCTCTTGAAAGAATCGGCCTAATTGAAAAAAACACCACGAAGGAAACAAATATAGTCCAAAATTCAGCAGAAGATCAGCTTCGTACCGTCGAATTGCAATATCGGAAAGGTGAAATAAATGAAAAGAAATACCGCCAAAAGACATACGAAATAACCAGAGATTCTATTCAGGCACAATTAAAATTGTTTGAAGCCCAATTGAAGGCAGAGTTAGCCACTCTTGATCCTGCTGATACTAAAGCTGATGCCATAAGAGAAAAAATAGAAAAAGTAAGGTCCGAGATTAGAAAACTAAATATGGAATTGGAGGACCGAGAATACGAAAATGAGGAGGATAAAAGGCAAGATTGGGCTGATAAATTTATAAGTTCCATGTCTAATATGAGGAATGTAACAGAAGAATATTTGGGAGAAACAGCCAGTCTATTTAGTTCGTTCTATAATGTCATTGGTATATTAACAAAACAATTTGCAGAAACAGGTAATTTTTCTCTTTCCAAATGGTGGGAAGATTTAGATCCTACGGAAAGAGCATCAGTAATATTACAAGCTTATGGTGAACTCTTTAATGGAATAACCTCTATTGTGACATCTGCCTTTGATGCTCGCATTGAGCAAATAGAAGAAGAGCAGGAAAAGAACGAGGAAGCCGGAGAAGAAGAGATAGAACGTATTGAGGAGTTAGCGGAGTCCGGTGTTATCTCTACAGAGGAAGCAGAAGCTAGAAAAAGAGCGGCCGAGCAAGCAACAGCAGATAAAAACAAGGAACTGGAAAAGCAAAAAGTTGACTTGGAACAAAAGCAGGCCAAGTGGCAAAAGGCTAATTCCATTATTCAGACGACTATTGCTACCTCTCAGGCTATAATGAAGGCTTTGGCAGAGGCCGGACCTTTCGCCGGTCCTATTCTTGCGGCTGTAATCGGAGCTATGGGAGCCGCCCAAGTAGCTATAATTGCCTCGCAGCCGATACCTAAATACGCAAAGGGGACTGATAATCATCCCGGTGGATTGGCTATTGTTGGTGATGGAGGCAGGCAGGAGGTTATTGAAACTGATAATGGTGCGTATATTACTCCTTCTGTTCCCACTTTGGTAGATATCCCCAAAAGAGCGAAGGTTATCCCTAATTTGGTCGATTATCGCAAGATGTCTTTACATTCTGATGCTCTAATGCTTGATCGACAAATGAGAAACAATAATGGAGAACCGGTTATTGTCAATGTTAATAATGATTATAAAAACCTTGAACGAAAAATGGATATGGCTAATCAAAGTATGGCAAACTTGAACAAGACATTGCGGAAAATGGCCCGAACTTCCGAATATCGTAATCTATCAGGTATTATTTGAATATAATTAATCAGCGTGTGAAGGAGTACGTAAAAACTATGTTATACACCGATCTTGATAAAATTTCCCTAGATACATTCATAGATGTATTTACAGGAGATAAGAGTAAGCTTATCATCGAAGGAGAACATTCTGAAAAAGAACTGTCCGAACAATCGGAGAAACTCATTACCGAATATGTAGAGATAATCGGAGGATCCTCTTTTCTGTCTGAAATGTCCCAAAGAAACAATCTAATCAACCTTCACATAAAAATTGAGTGTATGAAGGGAGTTGAGATTATGATTAAAAACAAGGATTGGGAGGATGCCGCACATATTCTTTCAGAGTTTGGATTTTCATATTTCCCCTCCGAACACGAAAAGATACGCAAGAAAGTATCTTCTATCCTTTCTATGAGCAAATATATGCTTGAACGAATAAATGCTAAGGAAAAGCCGGAAAATAGCTCAAAAATGGATAAAAACTACTTTGCAAGAGAAAGAGTGATGGTTATGTCTCATTTTGGAATGCAAATCCGGAAGAACGAGATTAGTGCAAAGGAATATGCTTTCATGGTAAAGCGTATGTGTGAAGATGTAAAGTCTATGAGCAAATCGATAAAACATAAATAACCTATGTATTTCAGATGCCAGATATTAATAAACGGAATATCTTATGAAGCGACCGATGATCTTAAGAATTGGGATGATTTCGAATTGGCTTATAAGAGAAGTAATTATGACGGGGTAATTCGGTCGTTTAGTACAAAATTCGAATTTGTCAATCGCTCCTACGAGCTTTTAAAGGAGGAGTTTACAAAAAACTATCTTTCTTCTAAAGCCGGCATTGCTTTCTATAAAAGGAATAATAGCTGGAATTGGGATAAGATATTTCATTGCACATTGGATTTTGGAACTTATTCGGAAGACGGTATGGTTGTCTCTATCAATGCGGTTGACGATAATCTCGCTGCTATCATCAAGGCAAAAAGGAATATTCTGTATGAATATCCGGTAGCCGATCTTTATACCAGAAGTTTGAATTATGATGGCTTGAAGTTTCAATATGAGGCTAAATATGTATTAGGAGGGAATACTTATGAATCGGACGGTGTTCAGTATGTTAATATAACAAGTATTTCAAGTGGTACTAATGCATATACAATTCCTATATATAAATTAAGCAATAGCGAACTTCCTTCTCTGGATTCCCCTATAATTTTTAGTGACGCGCAATTTACTGGAAATAGTTTGGAGGAGGGAGTACCTTTTGCCGAAGCCTTAGCAGATGTTCATGTTGATTTTAATTTTACAACAGACTATTATGTACACATATATCAAGGAGTAGTTAATAGTATTAAGCTTCGGGTCTTCAAGAAAGACTCTGGTGGGGCTATCGAAGACGTGTGGTCGCATTATAGTGACGGATTTTACAAATATATCAATGAAATTATACCAATTGATTTGATAAAAGGGCAAAAGGTCTATTTTATGATGGAGTTGACTTTCGGTGCTCCTATAACGAATAACGTTGACGTAGTTTTCCCTAACTTTTCATTGGGAATAAGCTTTATGTCTAGAATTAACACTGTAAACATAGATGTAATCTCGCCTATTACAGTTCTTGGAAAATTGCTGGATAGCATGACCGATAGTACCGAAACGTATTCCGGACTTATTGATGATTATGATCCTCGTATGAGCATGGATAGGCTTTCTACTTCCTATATCATGGCGGCGGAAAGTGCCCGTGGCCTTCCGAATGCAAAACTATATACTTCTTATAAAAAATTCTGCGATTGGATGGAGGCCGAGTTTGGTTATGTACCTGTTATAAATGAAAACACTGTGACCTTCATGCATCGTGATAAACTGTTCACTTCAACGGTAGTTAAAGATTTAGGAACAGAAATAAACGATTATGAGTTCTCCGTGAATGACTCTTTAATATATTCTTCTGTAAAGGTTGGTTATGACAAAGAAGATTATGACAGTGTTAACGGCCGTGATGAGTTCCGGTTTACCAATGAATTTTCTACCGGGCTTAACTTGCGGGAGAATACCTTGTCTCTGATAAGTCCGTATAGGGCAGATGCCTACGGAATAGAGTTTCTGGTTCAGAAAAGAGGCGAGGATACTACGGATAACGACAGTGATAATGATGTATTCTTTGTAAGTTGCGATCAAGACGGGGTGAATCTCAAATTGTATAGGGCATATACACCTTCCCAGCTTTCCGGGTTACTAAGTCCTGAGACTATGTTTAATTTCCAATATTCGCCACGTTTTATGCTGAATGCGAACAAAAAATATATAGGATCTTGTACCGGAATGCTTAAGTTTACATCTTCTGACGGAAATAGTGATGTTGCTATCAATGGTGTGAAAGAAACCGACGATTTCCCGACATCCGGACGTTTGTTTACAGTATCAGAGGTAGAGGTAAAAACTAGCGATATGTCTACTCCTAACGATTTAACCGGTTTGGTGTCATTTAGCAATAAGGGTGAAATGATAACCGGGTATATAAAGAAGATGTCATTGAATGTCGCAAAGGAGAAGGCCGCTACATATACGCTGATCGTAAAAGAAGTGAAGAGTTAGAACAATAAGAGGATTGTTAAAGTGCCTTCTGTTGCTTATATGCAATAAAAAGGAAAATCTTTTGCTATTTTTGAGATTATTGGTATATTTGCAGTGAAGTGTCATGTGGCACTGTTACCCACTTAAGAACGAAAAGACCGTATGATTAAAATAGGAGACATCTGTCCATTGTTCTTTAATCCTATAAAGAATAAATTCCAACAGGACATAGACTATATTCAACGTTTTCATACTAATGATAACGTTCTGATTCAAATCTTTTCAAATGATTCTTCCCATACTGTAAGGGCATATCTTAGGAATTTGATAGCCGGGACTCAAAGCAGTATCAGCCTATTAGAATATGAAGTCAATGATAGTACTAAGATGTACTATTCTAATATAACCGGGTTATCGGATTCGGTTTACAAAATAGAAGTTGTGGATGCATCCGGAAATTTCTATGTCTTAAGCGAGCCTTTTGCTGTTTGCTCTGATAGCCTGATGCTTGAAGAGACATCTCTTATTTCTTACTCTCATAAGGATAATAATTCTCCGTTTGATAACATTTTCTGGATCGATGATGCACAACAGGTATTTAATTTCAGGCTGGAAGCCGGTTTTAAACCGGGAGGATTTTCGCCTAAGATAGAAAATGAGCAATTTAGAAACCAGAAGCAAGAGATAATAGAATTGTACTCTATTCCTTATGATGCCTTTTCCCTAACATGCGGAAATGCATCCGGTATTCCCTATTGGTTCGCTCAGTTTATCAATAAAATCTTATGTGTGTCCGACTTCAGAATTAACGGAAAAGGATATGTACGTTCAGGAAACTCTACTCCTGAGATGTCTCCAGTATCGGAAGACGGACAGATGTTTTCCGTGTCTATTATCTTGGAACCATTGGAAAATGAAATTTCCGGAGTTGGAGGAGTACCTGGAAAATCTTCCGCTATTAATCTTGTCGGATTTAATGTTGACAATCCTAGGAATGGTGAGATGCTTCAGTATGACGAAACGAAAGTTGCTTTTGTTAATACTAACAAAATAGAGGTATGATGAAAAAGAATATATCTAAAATATTATGGCATGGAAATGAGGTGGATGAGAAAGGGGCACCTGTATATCCTCCTGCCGCACCTGTTGATCCGACAGAAGATCGTTCTTTGGAAGGGTTAAATAGAGGTGAGATATATATACATGATGAAGATTCATCTCCGCGAATTGTAGTTCGAACAGATAAGGGAAACGTAAAGGAAATAGGAGGTGAGGGCTCGTTAGGCCAGGATATTACGGTATCTTCTCCTCAGGTAGGGTATGTAAAGCCGGGAAAGGTTCTTCAAAAGGGAATGTCTTACGAAGAAATATTTATTGCAATATTTAGTGGCGTCAATAGCGCTTCCTTGGTTTCCCGTCTCTCAACTCCTAACGACGTTGAGTATGGAACAAGCAAGGGGATGATAACTTATACCTCCAATAAAGGTAGTCAGGGAGCGATCGTAAAGGCGTATTATGACGGAGATGAAGAAAATGTTATGGAATTTTCTCCTGAATCCAATGGCATACAGACGGCAACTAGAATATTAGAAGGGCAATATGTAAAAAACGAAACATATACGGCTACGGTGGTATATTCTGCAAGTGAAGATGGGAAAACTCCGGAAGCAACCTTGACTGATAAGATCAGTGTAAATGTCCGCCGTAAATGGTTTGCCGGCATATGTTCTTCTGTTCCCGCCACTTCTGCTGAAGTACGTGCATTAGGAACAAGTGGACTTTATAAGGGTCCGGGCACATATAAGTTCTCTGTAGATAAATGGAAAACGATTGCTGTATGTATTCCAGCAGATGTGATCAAGGAATTGACATTGACAGCTTACCCGGGTAACTTCATAGAAGATACGGGTATTACTACCGGTCCGGTGGATATTTCCGTAGAAGGAGTTAATGGAAGTGCCGCTATTAGTTATAAGATGTGGGTTATTCAGACACCCGGATTGAATGACCCTGATACTTTCACTTTTAAAACTGCATAAGATTATGGTGAAGATAAACGGAAGTAGTTTTGCATTACAATATAAAAGAACAACGGGAAGACCTATTGATTCCACTGAAACCTTCAAGACATTGGAGGATGCGACATCGTATGCCCGCAATACGGACGCGGAAGAGTATTTCCCGTATGCCGGTCAGATTATTTCTGTCGAAATAGGCGAAGGCGTGTATAAACTGGTGAAGGATGATGCTATATCTGAAGAAGACGGTAGAAAGCATTATCGATTATCTCCAATTATTATGGAAGAAGAATCCGGGAACAAATATCTTAGCAAGATAGAGGATGATGAAGCTAGAGGGTTGATAACTTTCCTTGCCGGTATTAATGTTAAGATCAAGGCTGTTATTCAGAAATTGATAGCCGAAGACGCAACTTTCTCAAAGGAAATATCATCAAAAGACTACGTGCAGAACCTCCTAGGCTGGCTGATTACTCCCGAAGGCCATATTGACGCAAAGTCTTTGCGGCTGCGTGATTTCTTGGAAGTACCGGAGTTGCGGTATAACCGTGTGTCTATTGTATCCGGTGAAGAATGGAATGCTCCCGGCGGTGGTATCATTGAATCAGTGGATGCAGCGAACAAGACCGTTCATTTAAAGCTGGAACCCGGGGAGGTATCACAAGTAGAGGTTGATGATATCTGTAAGGGAGTATTCAATAACGATACCGGTTTCCAAACTGCGTATTTTCGGATTACAGAAAAGATAGATAACTCTTCTTTTAAATACGTCCTCCGTAGTGGATATACTTTCAATCCTTGTAAGGCGATGCATTTTGTCGCATACGGTAATTTCACTAACGCTGAGCGCCAGAAGTCATGTTACTCTACACAGAATTATATCCGCTTCCTTAAGGGTGTTAATAACTGGGAAATAACGAAGGACATGATAGCCATGCAGTTAGGCGACTTATCTAACCTGAAGCTGTTTGGCATTGATATGTCCGGTCATAGCGCATATCTCAATAGAGTCTATATGACTGGAACTATCAGGCAGATATCCAGTGACGGTGTGACTGAGGTTCCCGTTCCGGCATTCAAGGGTGAATGGAAATCCGGCACATACTGGTACTACGATGAAGTGACTCATAACGGCAGTACATGGATTTGCATTGAATCTACGACTATGCAAGAGCCGTCAGATTCTTCTACCGACTGGCTGAAGTATACCTCTAAAGGGGAACAGGGAGCACAAGGCCCAGCCGGTCCCGAAGGTCCTCAAGGACCGCAGGGTGAGCGTGGACCGCAAGGATTACAAGGTTTGCAAGGCCCAGCCGGACAGGACGGAATTCCCGGTAAAGACGGAGAAAACGGACTAACCTCATATTTTCATATAAAATATTCTCCCGTCCAGAATCCTACGGCTTCTCAAATGACAGAAACGCCAGATGTGTTCATCGGTACTTATGTAGACTTTACTAAGGAGGATAGTAATGATCCCTCCAAGTATACATGGGCCAGATTTGAAGGATTACAGGGTGCAACAGGTGAACAAGGGATTCCCGGTGTTAATGGCGAAGATGGAAAGACTTCATACTTGCATATTAAGTATTCAAATGACGGCCAAACGTTTACAGACAATAATGGGGAAACTTCAGGGGAATGGATTGGGCAGTATACCGACTTTGAGAAAAATGACAGTAATGTATTCTCTGATTACAAATGGTCTAAGATAAAGGGTGAGCAAGGGGAACAAGGAGAGCCTGGAAAGGACGGTAAAGGTGTACAGAGCGTTGATGTTCTTTATTATCTTTCCAGTTCTTCAACCTCCCTTTCCGGTGGTTCATGGTCTACGAACTCACCAACTTGGGTAGATGGGAAATACATTTGGAGTAAAACCAAAGTGGTCTATACAGACGGTTCGTCTATTGAAACCAATCCCGCTTGTATCACCGGGGGTAAAGGTAGTACTGGAGATAATGGTAGGGGAGTATCAAGCATTGTCGAAGAGTATTATCTATCTACTTCTTCTAATTCCTTGGTTGGTGGCTCTTGGAGTACAACACCTCCGACATGGGAAAATGGGAAATATATCTGGACTAGGTCAGTAATAACATATACAGATAGCGCATCAACGACAACCGATCCGATATGTGTTACGGGTGGTAAGGGGGCTACGGGAATTGGCGTTAAGAGTGTTTCCGAGCAATACTATTTGTCTACATCATATAGTACCACTACGGGTGGCTCATGGTCTACTACTGTTCCGGCATGGAAGGACGGTAAATATATTTGGACACGTTCTGTTATAACTTATACAGACAATTCTTATACGGAAACTAAACCCGTATGCGTGACAGGCGGAAAGGGACCTAGCGGGAACGACGGTAAAGGAGTGAAATCATTTGGTATCTTATACTACCTTTCGACTTCTTCCAGTTCCTTGGTTGGTGGTTCTTGGAGTACAACACCTCCGACATGGCAAAACGGAAAATACTTATGGTCTAAGACCAAGGTCACTTATACGGACAATTCTACATGGGAAAGCGATCCGGTTTGTATTACTGGAAGCCAAGGACAAACAGGCCTACCCGGTGCAATGCTCCGCCCGCGTGGAGTATGGGCACCAAATACTGAGTATTATCATAATGATGCATTTATAGATACTGTAATCTATAACGGCCAGAACAAACTCTGTAAGATTACTCATACATCTACTTCTTCTTTCGATTCAACGAAGTGGGAAGAATTCAGTGAATTTGTGAACGTAGCTACCAACGTCCTTTTGGCTCAGAACGCAACTATTGATGTGCTCGGTACTTCGGGGATATTTGTGGGTAATCTGGAGAAGACAAAGGGTTGGTTAATGACTGAAGGCTCTATCAAGCATAATCAGACAGGTGTTGAGTTAACTGCTGACGGAAAAATATCTCTTCCTGAAAGTGGGGGAATGACCGTAGGCGGAAAGACTTTCATAGAAGCCGGGAAGATAAAGACGGAGTTTATTAACGTTGATACTCTTGAAGTGACAAAATTAAAAGGGGCAACGGGCACTTTCAAAGAATTACAAGCTATTGATAATGCAGGCAAGATACAAGGCAAGATTTCTTTTAATACAGAAGGCTCTGGAGATAATGTTTCCTCTTCGTTTAATATTGATTTTTCAAAGACTTGGATTTCTGGGGATTTATATCAACAAGGGTATAATTCTGTGGAAGGTCGCTCATGGAGATTTTACACATCTGATTTGTGGTGCAGAGGGGAATTCGGGCATAGGGTAATGACTACAATTAAAGTTTATGCTAATAATGATTGGAATTTTTATGTTCACATCTATGGTCATGGATCAGATAATAATGTAGATAGATATCCTCAATCGGGACAACCTATAGATTGCATTGTTATGGAAGGAAATGGAAATTATGTTTTGCGTATTTGCGATTCTGCAACGTTCAAAAAAATAACGGTCGTTAATAGTTCTGATTATCCTAAAAGAGTGGTATATAATCAGCCTAATTCTCTAACTTATACTATTGAACCTTGGAAGTACGCAATATTTGTGACAGCTGATATTGCTAAGACTTCCCCACCATATTACGTTAATAACCTGTTTCTTGATAGATAATTGTAACAATGAAAATAGATTTTAGAAAAATTGAACTAGTGGATCTCGAAGGGAATAAGAGTACCATCGATGTATCTAAATCATTTGGAAATGCGATTTTTCAAAATACAGGTGATCTTGGAGAATTTAATCTTGCACAAGATATACACCGAGAAGGAGAAGTTGATATATCGCCTGAACAAGCGGAATCTCTAAAAAAGTATACACAGCTATTTACTCGTGTAATTGATCGAATGGCTGTCAACGAAGCACTTTCAAAAGTAAATCAATAACTTAAAAAAACAGATAAACCTATGATTCTACTAGTATTAATGTCATTCATCCTCATCGCTGGGTATGTCTTCGCGATGATAAAGAAGGGTAAAGAAATCCCTTATTCAATTAGTGATACCTACTACGCCCTGACGCATAAGTTTTGGTTTACTCTTTGCATGGTCGGTTCCGGCGAATTGCTTCTTCCGGCTGCATTGGAAGCCAGTTCCGAGAACAGCCAATTTCTTGTATTCCTTTCTGTTGTCGGAATGGGAGTGCTAGGTGTGTCTCCCAACTTTAAAACCGAGCAAAAAGTCCCTCATAGTATCGGTGCTGCCATGTCTTTAATCTTCTCACAAATATGGGTAGGTTGTAATGCCTGGTATTGGCTTTTCTTATGGGTGGGATTTATTGCATATCTGGCTATTGCGATAAGTGAGAACTGGACGGGTAACTTCATTGCGACTCTTGTCAAAAGGAAACCTATGTTCTGGATAGAGGTAATTTCGTTGTTAACCGTTTATCTGACTTGTCTAATATGAAAGAAGCGATAATCCATACCACTACTGGCAGTTTCGCCGCAATAGCCGGAGCGTTTGTTGCCGAATCATTGCAAAATATGATTCCATGGCTGATTGTTACGTGTGCGGTAATTCTCTGTGATCTCCTGTTCGGAGTAAGGAAAAGCATGCTAATGGGTGATAAAGTAAGATTCTCTCGCGCAATTCGTGCGACCATGGGGAAAATGGTTACTTACTTCGCATTCGTCTGTATGGTCTGTATGATTACCGTAGCGAGTCATAGCGAATATCCTATAGATGTGTATTCCTGCTTATTGGTGTGCTTCATAGAGGGATGCTCAATCGTTGGGAATATACTGAAGCCAAAGGGGATTAACATCAATATTATCGGGGCTTTGGGTGTATTTGGTAAGAAGGTATTTAAGGTTGATAAAGAGGATGTGAAGGAAATTATAGAAAAGGAGAATAAAGTATGAATTTATACACTATTATTTGCGTCTTTCCCTTTTTGCTTTTTATCATACTCTATGCATTTGCGGTAAACAAACCCAAGAAACGTAAAAGAAAAACAGGGAATAGTAGAATAAAATAGGAAATGAATATGATAAATAAAATCAGTGCATTAGCCGGAAAGCTTCTTTCCAAGATCGGAATAGACGGCATGGCTCACATTATAGTGTGCCAGAACTTGGTAATGTATCTATCAAAGTTTACGCCTTTATGGCCAGCAATCATTATAACCGTCGTGATCTTCATCTTGAAGGAGATATACGATAAGTATTGCAAGAAAACAGAGTTCTCAATTAAAGACATCATCTGTGATTGCGTGGGTCTGGCGTTGGGAGTATTAACATTGATATTATAGGAGGGAAGAAATATGAGTTTACCAAGAGGCTTAAGAAATAATAACCCGGGCAATATCCGGATCACAAAGGATAAATGGCAGGGATTGAGAGAAAAACAGGAAGATAAGTCATTCTTTCAGTTTAAGGAAATGAAATGGGGTTACCGTGCCCTTATTCGCACATTGCAGAATTACCGGAAAAGACACGGTTGCCATACAATTACAGACTTTATCCGGCGGTGGGCTCCGGAAAACGAAAACAATACTTCCGGATATATTAACCGTGTATGTAATGAAATGCAGGTCCCTAATAGCTACGTTCCCGATATAGAGGATAAAGCAACAATGTGTGCTTTCGCTTCTGCTATATCTCAGGTTGAGAATGGCGTTCCGGCTGTCATGGGCGACATAGAAGCCGGTTGGGATTTATTATAAATTTTAATCAATAGGAGGAACAATCATGGCATTAACAGATATAACCTTTGCTAAAGGCGAACGTAATTATATAAGTGATACTGTACAAGTAAATTCGGCAGAAATAGGATTGCAGATCACATTTGAAAAAGGAGGTAAGCTTTGGGTGTATATAAGCTATGACGGAGAAAACTTCTCTGTTGTAGAGAGCAGAAATTACGATAAGAAGTTCGCCCGTCCGATTGTCGGGATTATCCCCGGACAATACATCAAGATTGAATGTGAGACGCAGCCGGTCAAGGCCCAATATTTTGAATCAGAAGAGTAATGGGAGCGATAGGATTAAATCCGATTAGGCTTGATGCGATAGGGCTTGATCCTATCCGCATCAATGCGATTAAGTTGGGAGTTCCGGGAGCTTCTTCCGCTACCGACCGTCCCTACATATCTCCCGATGTATTGTCTTCCTTGGCAGGTGTATGGATAGCTGACGGCAAGAGCAACACTGATCCCGACCGCAATATCATCAAGAACAAACTTCCTGGCAGGGGAGGGGATTTTGAGATATTTAATGCTGCGTATAAGTTAAATAGTGGCTTCGGTAAGTATGCTGAAGATTTTAGTACCATGAAAGATTATGGTACTAAGGGCATTGTTCGTACCTCTAGTAAGATATATATTGATGAATCTTTTGATTATGATAAAGGATTTTGGTTAGGCTATACTAATTCTCCTTCTCTTACGTATAAAGTTAGAGTTTCTGGAATACCTAAGGACGGGGTTCTTAATTATACTGGCGGAAGTTGGATAAATCTTATAAATGGAATAAATGAGTTACCTGCAAGAACTAATACAGAAGAAATTCACGGATTTGTTGCTCAAACTCCCAATGTTGACTGGTCTAAATTAGTTATTGAGCAAATTCCAGAAAATGAGGGTTCCTTTGTTACTGACGGAGTCAACGACATGATTGTCAGTCAGAATCCTGTATCCGAGATGCTGGACGGAAGCAAGGAGCTAACGGTGGTGTCCATGATTCACCAGATATCACCAGTCCCTGATAGCTATGGATTTACTAATTATATAAGAGAAGGTTCTATATGGAGTAGAACCAATGTTAAGACTTCCGGTAAAACAGGTATCTATGGATATAAGATATCTAAAGGTAATACAGAGGTGGGAGCAAGTAATCTAATCAACAATATACTTGGTGATAAGGCTGATTACGAAGCAATGGGTTATAATATAACTAATTATAGTGATATTAATTATAGTGTCGCTGGTTATATCAAGGACGGTAGCCCTACGGAAGTTTCCTCTGTTGCTTGGTACTGGACTTTCATCGCCAAACGAGCATTGACCACTGACGAAATTAATCAAGTAATAGCCTACTACAACTTGGACAAGTATGTTAAACCTGATATTTACTACAATGTGAAGAAGCAAGGTCTTACTAACGATACTCCCGATGAAGATTGGTATCTTAAAGACTTTAGTGGTAATGGACGTGATATGACGTTATATAATTATGCTAGAACTCCAGAAAGTGGTATTAACGAAGAAGGAGGCTTGCAATCAGACGGAGTAGATGACTATGGTCAGTTTGTAGGTGACTTGGGATTGAAGGATTACACTGTGATTATTGATAGAGCATATCCAATAGTAAGCGAACGTCAATATACTGCTACAAGTGATGCTACTGGTGAAAATAGCAATACCCCTTTCTTGTTAGAGCATATAGATGCAGTTAAGGATGAATATGCTTATTCCTATCTAGCTGCTACTGCTATATCTATCAATAAGGAAAGAGAGATTTGTTATCAGTCAACATATCAGTATAAAGATACAGTTATTAAGAAAGGTTCTTCTACTAGTTTAGGCACAGGATTAACAATCGCTAAGTATGGCGTAAATCCTACTTATTCCGCTTTAGCGCTGTATTCCTTTATGCTTTTTCATTACTCTATGAGTAAATTCTTAATCGAGCGCCAGCTAAAGAAGCGAAAACTAGGCACTCTGTATCCGGGCATGGTGGAGTTCAGACCGATAGTGAAGAGTAACATCCCTTATTCGTCGATATCCTACTCGGTTAATCCGGGGGAATACGTTATTGAGGGTAGTACGGTCACTATCACCATAACATTGTCAAATTCCTCTGATAAGCTGGTCGATATATCATCTAACGCCATTAGCGACATATCCATATCTGGAGACAACGGTGTCTATGAAGTAACCGGAAAGGTCACCAAGTCTCCACAGAAGATCAACATAGTTATCTCCAGCTACTTGACAATGTTAGACAACGAGACTTTAATAACCAATGAAACATTAATTAAAAACGAATAAGTTATGGAAAAGATATTTGATATAGCAAAAGACTCTGAAAAATCATGGGGAGTCATTGCGCAAGGGATAGATGGAAACTTTGAGGAAGTAGAACAGCGAGTCGGTGAGTTAAATGGAGCGTTGAACGGCAAAGAGAAAACAAAACTCACATTTAATTTTACGACTCAATATCAATTTTTGGAGATTGAAGGTACACTAAAAGCGGGTACTGAAATTCAAATATCAATACCACAAAAAACAGGTGGTTGTGCTCTTTATGATGCGACAAAAACCAAACAAATTGGTGTAAATTTTATAGATGGTGCAACATATACATTGGAAGAAGATGCCTATTATATTCGAAGAATCGGTGATTTTACAACTTGTATCGTAACATATGGAGAAGAAACGCAAGGCATATTGCAAAAGGTAAAGACAAACGAAACAAATATATCAACTTTGAAAGAAAAAGTTGGTACTTTGTCCGATGATGTGGAAAATATTACCGCAAACGATGTTCCGTGCTTAAAAGAATACGCTGAAATTGATTATGTTGGAAAATACAATATTGAAAATTGTATAATTCTTGCAGATGGTAGCGCGGTAAATGATACCGATAGAATTGCAACCGATTTTATCAATATCAAAAATGCAAAATGGGTAAAAACCAAATGTGTATATGGTAGCGGTGTTTATTGTGCATTTTATAGTGATGATAAACAAACTTGCATCAAGTCATATTCTTATGATAGCGGTGCAAATGGCCGCACACAATTGCCGATACCACAAAATGCAGTTTATTTTCGCGGGTGTACAAATAAAACCGAGCAAGAAAAGGTACTTGTTGTATATGATAGACTTGTTTCAAATGTGCAAGATGAATTGGATAAACTTGTCAAAAAAACATCTACAAATGTTAGTCCATTTGTTCCGCGAAATGGTCATGTTTTTGGTGGGTACAAGGAATTTGGAATGGCAAGCCCTAAGACTATTCTTAACGAGCACACGATGAATGCAAGCGCAAGGCAATTGTTGTTTAGTCATGATATTGAACTGGGAAGGTACAAATACGAAATGGTATTCAAATGCAATGACGCAAATTCGATAGTTGGAATTGGTGTGTATTTGTCAATGTTTGGTTCTACAACAGAGGTTCGTGCAAGCGGCAATACATTCACTTTGACCTACGGACAAGATGAATCGGGTGATACCACCTCAGCAATCTCGGCAACTGATGTATGGTCGGGAAATATGCCTTTTACTCTATCAGTTGGTAAGTATTACAAACTTTCAATCGAACGCATTGAAATGGGGGATGTTGCTGATTTTAGTGAAAGCGAAAAATACTATCCATACAATGCGTGCGTTTATGGCGGGCATAAGTACTTTTTCAAAAACGAGCATCAAGGAGCATGGAGTGACAGTGATGTTTATCAATTGTTTGATGATTTCTCGGAGGATGGTGGTATATTCAGTATAACCGATATTGAAAACGGTGTGACATTTGGGCGAAAATTATTACGTTCTCCATACCGGAATGATATTGGTGATTTGCGGACAATAGCACCAAGAAATATCACGATTTTAACGGGTGCACCTTATGTCTCATTGAAAAAGGGTAATATTGAAGTGATAAATATTTCGGTCTCATCTTCCTACAATCCAAAGGCAAAAATACTTATTACGGGGCATAGTTATGTTGGTGGAGATACGGTTGTAGGCGTATCGTTTAATGAAAAGGCGGGCCAGCAATGCAAATACGCATCTTTGATAGCGAATGCCATAGGTAAAAATGATGTTGTTGTAGTTGGTCAAGGTGGTGAAGGATTGCGCGACCGATATATACAACTTGCGAAAAAACATATAGAATGGTTTTGCCCCGATTATGTGGTTTTCGTTTTAGGTTTTAACGATATGCAGGAGAGAACGGCTGATGATTACATTGAAAGATTGACCGAACTTTGCGAATTTTGTGAGACCCACAAAATAAAACCGGTTGTTGAATGCGGTGCGATGTCTTATAAATATGACACCGATGCAAAAAAAGAATGGATTTCAAAAGTAAATTCATGGATTCGTGGTGGTAGCATAAGGTTTGTTGATTGGGCGGGTAATCTTACGCAAAATGATAAAATAACTGCTGATATTTGCAATAGTGGCAGCATCTATGAATCATTGCCATTCAATAGCGATGGCGTGCATCCATCGCTTGCAGGACATCAAAAAATCTTTGAATGTTATCAGCGAGAAATGGCAGAATTATTCAATGAATAACTCACGTAATTCCCTTGTGCATTAGGTATAATTATTCACATTTATAAAAGCAATTATGAAATACACAGTATTCCCAACAATTGACTTGCAAGAGGTCCCTCAGGAGGAGATAGACAAGCGTAACCTTGTTCCTCGCAAGAGCGTAAATGAGAGTGAAACTTTGATGAAATGCCAGCACTATGCTGCGTTATTTCCTCATAAAATGATTAAGACTATTGCTGATGACGGAACGGAAGAACTGTCTTTTCCGTATCCTACCTATGAAGGCGAGGAGTTGAGTGTGTTGTTGTCCGGTCCGGAGTGGTCATCAAGTGAAAGTATCATATGAAATCTCTCCCTTGGATATTAGTCTGCCTGCTTGTAGGTGTTATCGTGTGGATGCGTTGTAATCCGCACGAGCCTTCACCGGTTTATATTAAAGGAGATACCGTACATATCCGGGACACAGTAAGAGACACAATCCTTAAGCCGGTAAAAGAAACTCTGAAACGTACCGATACGGTATATCTACCTATTCTGATAGATACAACGACTGATAGAACCGTAGAAGGAGATTCTATTCCGGTACTTGTACCGATAACAAGCAAGGAGTATAAGACCGATGATTACCGGGCTGTAGTCAGTGGATATAATCCTAGCCTTGATTTTATGGAAGTGTATAGAGACAATAAGATCATCACTATTTCACCTTTACAGAAGAAGAAACGCTGGGGATTGGGCTTGCAGGCAGGATATAGTTATCCGGGAGGTTTGTACTTCGGTGCCGGAGTTAGTTATAACTTGTTTATGTGGTAAATTACCGGAACTACTATCTTCACAGACCGTTTCCGGTATGAAAAGTTTAAGTTTTACTTACATAACAATTTCCAATGGAAAAATGTTTTAAAAGAAAGGAGGCTAAAATGAAACATTAATTAATACTAAGCACTAAGTTTATCCGGTAAGTAGAAGGCCGGTTATCATAACAAATGTAGCTCTTTGGGGGGCAGAGTAAAAAGAACCCCTAGCACAAAAGTTGACGCCAATCAAACTTTTAAACATACAAAAGCATGCATAGATAGTGCCAGGGGTATAATGTCCTTAACATTTCTATACATGCTTTTGTTCTTTCAATAACCGTAAGTTTGATTGGCAAAGGCAAAAGTACAACAAAAAAATTAATTACCATGTGTAAGTCAGAGATTTTTGCCGAAATATTGAACCTTGTAGGAAAAGAAACTGAAGTTTCCACAGAATTAATCCTTTCATCAAGTAAAGTGACTGAGGTTGTCGATGCCCGCTCCATTGTAGTGTTCTTCCTTACTGAATTCGGTCTGTACCCTGAACAGATCGCCACTTTGCTTCACAAAACATCAGCCAGTGTACGTTACCTGATATCTACTTTTGAGAGTCGAAAAACAACAAATAAAATGATTGCAATATATTTGCAAAATATTCGTAAATCGCTTGAAAATGAGCTCTGATTTACGCAGTTTCTATTATATACTTTTGTGATGCGGTTGATATTGACCGTGATAAAAAAGTATAAATCTCTATGGAAAGAACGTATGTTTTTAACCAAGACGGTGGAGCGGCTTCAGGCAACGGCCTGCTTGCTTCTATTCTTCCGTCTTTGCAAAACAGAGGAATTGATACCGGATACTTGATGGGGCTGCTTGGAGGCGGCAATGGTAACGGTGGTTTCTTTGGTAACAATGGTGGTTTTCAAGACATCATTGCGCTTATTGTGATTGCGGCTATTTTTGGAAATGGCAATTTCGGCTTTGGCGGAAATAACAATCAAGGAGCAAACGAAGGAAGAGAGATGATCATGCAGACACTTAACCGAAACGGTGTCGATATTGCATCACTGGCACAAGCCGTGAACACTTCTTCCGATCAAATCCTTGCCGGTATTAACTCTGTATCCCAGGCAATCTGTGGTCTTGGCAACCAAATGGGACAGAATACCAACAGTATCCTTACCGCAATTATGCAGGGTAACAACGCTCTGACATCTCAAATCTGTAGCTGTTGCTGCGATATGAAACAGCTTGTAACCACACAAGGATATGAGAGTCAGCTTGCAATGTGCAACCAGACCAATACATTGGTTAATACTGCAAACCAAAACGCATTGTCATTACGTGACGGTGCTACTGCCAACACGAATGCTATCCTTGCCAAACTTGATGCAATTCAGAATCAGGCATTACAGGATAAGATTGCATCTCTTACTGCGGAAAAGGCAACTCTTACGGCTGAAATCTCCCAACGTAATCAGAATGCTACAATCCTGAATGCGGTAGGTCAACAGATTGCTCCCCTTGCAGCAGGATTGCAAGCATTGCAAAGCGATGTTGATGGAATCAAATGCAAGTTACCTAACACAGTTCCAGTTCAATACCCTAACATTGTTGGTGTAAACATGGATACTTACCGTGCGGCTGCTTTCGGTGCTTATGTTGGTGACTCAGCATACGGACGTAGCGGATGCGGTTGTAATAACTACTGGGGTTGATTCTGGTAAGAAAGGAGGTAATTATGTGGCCTAACTTTTTTACAGGATTTCCGTTCTCGTTTCCGTCAATAGGAAGAGCGAATTTCAATACTCTTCCTACGGTGGCTGTAACTGTCGGTACTGAAAATGTGACTTTGGAGCTTCCTAACCATGCGTTCCGCAACAGGGACTATGTCGGAGGGTTCTATGTCAATCTTCGTCAGGCGATCCCTGCCGGTACGACTGCAACACTCCCGATACTGATAGGGACTAACGGGGACACAAGACCGTTGATGGCTTATAACAATGAGCCTGTAACTGTTGCAAACTTGGCTGGAACCGGCATCTATGAGATTCATTACAACAAGTACACCAACGAATTGTATCTTGTTAATGGCGGATACAGACCGACAACGGTTCCGGCTCCTACAGTAGAAACCGCTTCTTTACGGAGCAAGTAATAATTAACATGGAGTTTTGTGGTATTTTCCAAAATGGAAATAGCCACACTCCTTTAAAATTAAACAATCATGTTTCAGAACTTACGAGTAAACAGTACGTTATATCTTCTTCACAGAGGTGCAAATCCAAGTTTGGAATGTGGGCAGGTCGTTAATGTAAGCCCTATAAAAACTATATATAAGACTGTTCCCAACATGCCTTATCCACAGCCTGTCCAGGTTATTGATTTTGTCGTGAATATAAACGGACAGAATGTCAATTTGCAAGAGATACCGGCTAATGCCAATATTGCTGATGATGTTAAAACAGGAATGCTGATTACAGGGTCAAGAGACGAGATGAATACCGAGGTCCTTACTATGAAACAGAAGAGTGAGGATGTTCTAAAAAGCGTGGAATATCATCAGAACTTTCTTGGGGTATGTGACCAGATGCTTGCCATGCTTAACCCTGAATTTGCAGCCAAGCAACAGCAGGAGCAGGAAATATCCGCATTGAAAGGGCAAATGTCCAATATGGATAAGAACATGCAGGAGATGAGCAGAAATATGGCTGACCTCATTGTACAGAATCAGAAGTTAATGGAACAGCTCGGAGTAATTGAAACATCCAAAACAAAGAAATAATTATGGGAATGTGGACGATAAGAGAAGAACACGATGGATATGATCGTGATTTCGGAATGAGAGGAAGAAACGAGGTTGAAGAAGCCTATCGTGAAGGTTGCCGTCATGGTTATGAAAAGGCCATGAGTGAAATGCGTGGCGGTGGAATGGGATTCCGTGAGAATGGACGTTACGATAGTGACGGTATGAACGAACGTCGTATGCCAGGCTATTTCCCGGAATCCCCTATATACGGAGATATGGGAGAGCGCAGACGCAGACGCTCAAACGGTGAGTTCTATTAATCGTATGAGGGGAGAAATCCCCTCTTATCCTAAAAAGCAATTAATTATGGGACAAAGACTAGATACGTATGACAAGATGCCTCCGGCAATGAAAAATTATCTGTCGTTATACGGTTGGCACTTCTCTAAGAAGATGTGTGAATGGGCTGTTTCTAAAATGGAAGTTGAGAACAAGGCTACCAAGCAGAAGGAAAAACTCGTTTCGATCAAAAAGGAGGAAGTAGAAGAGCTTCTGAAAAAGTACGGAATTAAACTGGAGAAAGATGCTGGGTATGATTGCGTATATGTAGCTAATATGGCGAAAGCTGATTATTATAAGAGTTCCATTATAGATGAATCCCATTTGGCATTATTCTTGAAGGATTACATAGATGATCCTGACGGGTATGACGGTCTTCCTTTTACCCGTTTCTATGCGGATTGTATCGGAAGTGGCACACCTATAATGTGGGATGATATGCTCTGATTATGATAGTTCAAGATTTCTACATACCGAAATATGATTGGATAGTTAAGGTGTACTATGCCGTAACGACTTACTGGACCAGTGATATTCTATGCGCACTTCACCGTATCGGTTGTAGAGGAGAGGATTTCAAACAGGCATACAGAAACCTCTCTTCCGGGGTTCTCAATACCGGTCTTACTTATTCGAACTTTGAGGACCGTGAGACTGTGATGGTAATTGCTCTCACTTCTTCCCCGGGAGAGTTTCAAAACTCATGGGACCACGAAAAAGGGCACTTGTGCCGGCATATCTCACAGGTATTCAATATTGATCCTTACGGGGAGGAAGCCCAATATCTTTCCGGTGAGGTAGGTCAGAAGATGTTTCCAATAGCGAAGAACTTCTTGTGTGAACATTGCAGGAAGAACTTATGCCGAAGATATTAAGGGGCATTTTGTCAGAAATACAGGCGAAAATGAGAGAAAAAGACTACATAGATGATTTGATTTCACAAGCAGACGACCGATACCACTCGGATTTCTGCCGGCTTCTGCTAGTAATGCTATGGAACGCCTAGAAAAGTGGCTATACTGGCTTATTCCTCTTGCTATTATTGCAAGGGTTATATCTTTGTGTTTGTCCCTGACTATGTAGTCGGGGATTTTTGTTAAAAACTTCCGGAATAGTTAAAGTTTGACCTTTTAACGGCAAATTTCAATTGTATTTTTGCAGTTTTGGTTGATTATTTGTTTATTTGCAGAACAAATTCGCTATAAATTCTGTTTTTAGTATAACAGAAAGGGGTTAATATATATGAAAAAGTTTATAAAAGCAATCACTAAATCTATGCAAGGTTCCTTACTTCCGAAAAAAGCAAGTGAGGAACAGATTGTAAAAGAAATCAACGATTCCTTGAAAAAACTTGATTATTATGGCACAGACTATGATAAGAAGAACATGAAAGAAGATGTGTCTTCTTTTAATAGAGACTTTAATAAAGCAACTAGAGAAGCTAAAATTAAATTTGAACCTGCTCTATAATGGCAAAGAAAGCGGAACAAAATAAAGTATGTGATAAGACCGGTTTAACACTGGAGCAAAATACGGTCTATGACGATAACCTTCTTCCATCTGCCGATGAATTAACAAAACTGAATAATGTATCTAAGGATATTATTCCATGGATCATGAAGCGTACAGAGATGGAACAGGATGCCCGTATCAAATTTAACGAAGATAGAATGAAAATAGCCAAAAGTGATTTTAGACATACGCATTGGTATAATTTCACAGCTTTGGTAATGGCTTTTATTATAGTACTTATATTTGTTGGTTTCTCATTCTATTTAATAACTATCGGTCAAGAAACAATCGGGACTATATTTGCTGGAGGAACTGTTGTTTTAATAGTCTCTTATTTTCTTAAGGCTAAAAATAAAGAAGTAAAATAGCTCCTTCCATTTATAACTGCCTCTTTAAAATGGAATCCTCCCGGTGTATTAGATATGCCGGGATTTTTTATACCTTTGCCGAAAACTAACATTATGGCAGAAGAAAAGAAATACGACCACGACTCGGTGAATGAGTTACTGACATGGGCTAAGGATGTTCTTGACAACAAGAAATATCCTTCCGGAGAGTTCCAATTGGATAAATGTGCGAAGATTCTTGACTGCGGTAAGTATCTGGATTCAATGATTTCGGTTATCTCTAGGAACTGGGAGAATCCTACGTTTCATCCGACGATTGATCAGTTGAGGTTGTTTAGAGAGAAAATAGAAAGGGGAGCTTAGTAACTCCCCTTCTTGTTGATTGGCGTCAACTTTCAATGTGCCGGAACCGGAGTCCCCTGACACAACTCTATTTTGATTTTTATAGTTATGGAGATATTATGCAGGGCTTTCGCCCTGCTGGTTAACTTAAATGATCTCGATTGTCTGCTCCGCGTAATTGATAGTCACTTCTAGTGTCTTCTCACTTTTATCCTTTGGATAAGAAACAGCTTTACATTCTGTTCCACTCATCACATATCCCCCATTTGATTTCCTTCCAAACTCACTAAGGTACTCATCAGCCATTTCTATGTATTCACCAAATGACAATAAGTCATTAATTCTTAAATCTTTTACTTTCATAATCTTTATTTTTTAGTTGTTATTACTTTATTTCTTTTTTGATGTTACAAAGATATAGTATTTACTTTAATAAACCATGAAATTAATAAAGAAAATACTTATATTTAACATCTATTATTAAAGTAAATACTATAATAGATAAACTATTCACTTATATTTGCGCTACGAATATTAAAGAATATACTTATGAGAATAAAAGAAGTAATAAAAGAAAAAGGTTATACTCAAAAAGAGCTTGCCGAAAAGTTGGGTATGAGCACTGTAGGGCTTGCTCAAATTGTAGCTGGAAAACCTTCATACACTACGTTAGAGAAGATTGCTGACGCTTTAGATGTAGAAATATGGGAGTTGTTAGTGTCAAAAGATGAAATTGTAGGTAAGAAAGACGGTGCATCTTTGACTTGTCCCCATTGCGGAAAGAGCATTAATATTAAAGTAGAATGAGTATGAAAAACGGAGAAATAGTAATATACAAATCGGAAGACGGCAACATTAAAGTAGATGTTTTGTTTGAAGGCGATACAGTGTGGCTGACACAATCGCAAATTAGTGATTTGTTTGGTAAATCTCGTTCTACCATTAGCGAACATATTAAAAACATTTTTGAAGAAGGAGAATTGCAAGAAGAAGTGGTTGTTCGGAAAATCCGAAATACCACTCAGCATGGAGCTATTGAAAATAAAATACAGACCCATGAAGTTAACTATTACAACTTGGATGTTATCATATCTGTCGGCTATCGTGTTAAATCCCATCAAGGTACACAGTTCCGTATTTGGGCAACGCAACGACTACGGGAATATATCATTAAAGGATTTACATTAAACGATGAGCGATTTACTTCCGGTTCTTCCATGAACTATTTTAAAGAGCTTTTAGATAGAATCAGACAGATAAGGCTATCGGAGCGGGTTTTCTATCAACAGGTGAAGGATATCTACGCTACAAGTATAGATTATGATCCGTCCGATGAGATGACATTGACATTTTATAAGGAAGTGCAAAATAAACTTCTTTGGGCTGTAAGTGGGAAAACAGCCGCAGAACTCATATATTATCGTTCTAATGCTACGCTACCTATGATGGGGCTTACTTCCACTTCAAAACCGGGAAAAGTAACGAAGGCTGATGCACTTATTGGCAAAAACTATTTGAATGAAGAAGAAATAGGCGTGTTGAAGTTGATAGTAGAACAATATCTAGCTTATGCGGAAACACAAGCTTTACAACACAAGCCAATGTATATGAAAGATTGGATAGATAAATTAAGAATGGTATTAACTATGAACGAAAAAACAATCTTAGAATGTGCAGGTACCATATCTCATGAACTGGCGGTTAAAAAAGTAGGTCAAGAGTATGCCCAATATAAGGAAGACCAAAAGAGATTAGAGCATTTGAATAGCATTAAAGAATTAGATGAGGATATAAAGAAAATCACTCATAAAAAGAAACCATCAAAGTAAAATAGTCATGAGTAAGCCACGTAATCCGATCGGGTTTATCAAGCCGGAGAAGAAATAAGAAAAGGCAGCCGAATGAGCTGCTTTTTTGTATTTTAGTCCCTGTTTTAGTACTTCTTTTTTATAACTCGTTGATTTTTAGCATTGTTGGTAGTGGGTACGAGAATCGAACTCGTATTACATGCGTGAGAGGCATGTGTCCTAACCGTTAGACGAACCCACCGGCATTTTATGGATTTAAAAAGAGCCAAGTCTTATAAACTTAGCTCTTTTTCTCTTGAGATTTGTTTGCGGAAGCTGGGGGATTCGAACCCCCGGTACCCTTGCGAGTACGTCAGTTTAGCAAACTGGTGGTTTCAGCCACTCACCCAAACTTCCTTGAACCCGCATTCTCTCTCAAATGCGGTGCAAATATAGGGGGAACTTTTGGACTACGCAAATCTTTTAGCAAGATTTTTTTAGTCTGTTTTTTGAAAAATCAGATAACTTGCTATGTTTCAAATGTTAAACGAATGATTTTTTTTTCGATATCTTTTATTTTTTGTTACGAAGGAAAGAACTTGAAACATATTGACGGTATCTGCTTGCGATATTGACGGTATCTTAGTGAGATAGGGTAACTATGTCGACCGGACAGTGACGCTATATTTCAGAGCATAAAAAAAGGCTATCTATCCCAGACAGCCAATCTTTTGTTAACCTTAAATCTAATACTATGAAAAACACATTACAAAGATACGGACTTCTGGAAAATTAGCAAGTAAAGCAAGAAAAAACAGATGTTTTATAACATTGATTAAATAATTCATTCTACTATTCAATCTTTATTAAGATTTTTACTGCTTTGAATGCTATATTCCCAATATTTATCACATAGTTGCAGGTAACTTGTCTCGGCACTCTTACCTCCCAAGGAGATAGCATACATTTTTGTTTGTTTTGCTTTTGCATGTTCTATGCTTCGGGCTAACATATAATCAACGGGACGCATCTCAAAGTCGGATACGGTGATGATATCTGTTTCCATATATTGGTAATCGGAGGCAAAGATACGAGATTTCTTTGAGATAGGTTTATTGGGTACAGAGGGATTTACCTCCATAATTAGGCAATTTCCTCCGTACAAGTAGGACTTTTCAGTTTCATAAGGAAAATTCATTCTATACTTTTGTCATATCGAAAGATAAATGATATAAATAAGGACCATAAAAATAAAGGATTATGAAAACGAACGCATTCAAATACTTAGGTATAGCTTTAATGGCATTGATGATGATTAGCCTTACTTCTTGCGAAGTAGAAATTGATAGCTTTTATGATGATGATAATATCGGTGGCGGGTATTATTCCCGTTCGTCGGAATTGTGCAGTCGCACATGGATCAGTTATTACCGTGACGCAGACGGGAACCGTTGTTGTCAAGAACTGGATTTTTATTTAGACCGTACAGGGGTTGATTACATACGAGTGGAATACCGTAACGGAGATGTGGAAGTTTTTGAATATAATTTCCGGTGGAACTGGGAAAACTATGCACAAACATCTATCAGGATGTCCTACGGTCCGGGTGATGTTTCCTATCTGGATGATGTGTACCTTGGTGGAAACAGATTAAGCGGTTATCTGGACGGAAGGGATAACTTTGTGGAATATCAGGGAAGCAGGTAAAAAAACAATAGGTATCGGAGATAACAAGATGTAGCTAGAAAGACGAGGACAAAGAAGGATAAGATAAAAATGTGTCAGGGGTTAATGACAGAATGATAGGTAGGAGAGGTAAAAGGTTGCCAATAGGATTTCAGGAATAAGGGTTAGAGTATAAATAGGGCGCGAAATGAAAGCATAAAAGTTTTGAACGGGACTAAATAGTTTTTATCTTTGCGCCCTATTAGTTTTATATATACATGGAGTGGTTATCTAGTCTATTTCTCGAACATTCTGCCTTACAGGCTGTTGTGGTACTTTCACTGATTTCTGCGATAGGTCTGGGCTTGGGAAGAGTGCATTTCTGGGGTATATCCCTGGGAGTCACTTTTGTTTTTTTTGCCGGTATACTTGCCGGACATTTCGGGCTTTCGGTTGACCCGCAGATGTTGAATTACGCAGAAAGTTTCGGTCTGGTTATCTTTGTTTATTCTCTCGGTCTGCAAGTGGGGCCCGGTTTTTTCAGTTCTTTCCGGAAAGGAGGAGTGACGTTGAATATGTTGGCGTTGGGGGTTGTTCTTCTGGGTACTTTGTTAACGGTGGTAGCCAGTTATGCTACAGGTATATCGCTTCCCGATATGGTTGGTATTCTTTGCGGAGCGACGACAAACACTCCGGCGTTGGGAGCGGCGCAGCAGACATTGAAACAAATGGGCATGGATAGTAGTACGCCTGCTCTGGGATGTGCCGTGGCCTATCCAATGGGAGTAGTCGGTGTGATTCTTGCCGTTTTGTTAATTCGTAAAGTATTGGTTCGCAAGGAAGACTTGGAAATAAAGGAGAAGGATGATGCGAACAAAACCTATATTGCAGCGTTTCAAGTACATAATCCTGCTATTTTCAATAAAAGCATAAAGGATATAGCTCATTTGAGTTATCCTAAGTTTGTTATTTCCCGTTTGTGGCGTGACGGACATGTCAGTATTCCGACTTCTGATAAAGTGTTGAAGGAAGGTGATCGCTTGCTGGTGATTACGGCTGAAAAAGATGCGCTGGCTCTGACTGTGCTTTTCGGCGAACAGGAAAATACGGATTGGAACAAAGAGGACATTGACTGGAATGCGATTGACAGTGAACTGGTCTCCCAGCGCATTGTTGTCACTCGCCCTGAACTGAACGGGAAGAAATTGGGAGCGCTCCGGTTGAGAAATCATTATGGAATCAATATCAGCCGTGTCTATCGTTCGGGTGTACAACTGCTCGCCACTCCGGGATTGATACTTCAGTTGGGTGACCGACTGACGGTAGTAGGGGAAAAGGCAGCCATTCAAAACGTGGAAAAAGTACTAGGTAATGCTGTCAAGAGTTTGAAAGAACCTAATTTGGTTGTTATATTTATTGGTATCGTGTTGGGATTGGCGTTAGGTGCTATTCCTTTTTCTATTCCGGGTATCAGTACTCCTGTAAAACTAGGCTTGGCAGGTGGTCCTATTATTGTCGGTATCCTTTTAGGTACGTTTGGACCACGGATACACATGATTACCTACACTACTCGTAGTGCCAATTTGATGTTACGTGCCTTAGGACTCTCAATGTATCTAGCCTGTCTGGGACTGGATGCTGGGGCACATTTCTTCGATACGGTATTCCGTTCGGAAGGGCTACTGTGGATCGGTTTAGGAGCCGGACTGACAATCATCCCAACTGTTTTAGTGGGCTTTGTAGCCTTCAAGATGATGAAGATCGATTTTGGCACAGTGTCCGGTATGCTATGCGGAAGTATGGCGAATCCTATGGCATTAAATTATGCAAATGATACAATTCCCGGTGATAACCCGTCTGTAGCCTATGCGACAGTATATCCATTGTGTATGTTTCTACGGGTGATTATTGCACAAGTACTGTTGATGTTCTTATTAGGTTGAAAATAAATTTTATATGAAAATTGTAAACGAGTAAATAAAAAAATATATTTATCACGGATAACTGAATGGAATGATTCCGAACAACGAACATAGGAAGCAAAGTAATTGTTAATTAGTAAATTGTAATAAAATAGAATGACTGCTCAAAGTAATATAACTCCTGAAAGTATTGTGGGCGATCTCCGCTACCTTCAATTGCTTTCCCGTAGTTTTCCTACTATTGCCGATGCTAGTACGGAAATTATCAATCTGGAGGCTATCTTGAATCTGCCTAAGGGGACAGAACATTTCCTGACAGATATACATGGTGAATATGAAGCATTCCAACATGTACTGAAAAATGCTTCAGGTGCGGTAAAGCGTAAAGTGAATGAAATATTCGGCAATACTCTCCGTGAAGCGGAAAAGAAAGAACTCTGTACGCTGATTTACTATCCCGAAGAAAAACTTCAACTGGTGAAAGCTCGTGAGAAGGATTTGGACGATTGGTATCTGATTACTCTGAACCAACTGGTGAAGGTCTGTCAGAATGTGTCTTCCAAGTATACGCGTTCTAAAGTGCGTAAATCGTTACCTGCCGAGTTCTCCTATATTATTCAGGAATTATTGCATGAATCGTCTATCGAACCGAATAAACATGCTTATATCAATGTAATTATCAGTACGATTATTACAACAAAGCGGGCAGATGACTTCATCATTGCTATGTGTAACCTGATTCAACGGCTGACTATTGACTCCCTACATATTGTCGGTGACATCTACGACCGTGGTCCTGGTGCGCATATCATCATGGATACTTTATGTAATTATCATAATTTTGATATTCAATGGGGAAACCATGATATTCTTTGGATGGGTGCTGCTTCGGGCAATGACAGTTGCATCGCTAATGTGATCCGTATGTCTATGCGTTACGGTAATTTGGGCACATTGGAAGATGGTTATGGTATTAATCTGCTGCCATTGGCTACCTTTGCTATGGATACTTATGCTGATGATCCCTGTACTATCTTCATGCCGAAGATGAATTTTGCCGACGCTCACTATAATGAGAAAACCCTGCGTTTGATTACCCAGATGCATAAAGCGATTACTATCATCCAGTTTAAGTTGGAGGCTGAAATCATCGACCGTCGTCCTGAATTCGGCATGGCGAACCGGAAACTTTTAGAGAAGATAGACTTCGACCGTGGTGTCTTTGTGTACGAGGGAAAAGAATATGTCCTGCGTGATACCAACTTTCCGACAGTAGACCCAGCCAATCCTTATCGGCTGACAGAAGAGGAACGTGAACTGGTAGAAAAGATTCATTATTCATTTATGAATAGTGAGAAGTTGAAGAAACATATGCGCTGTCTGTTTACGTATGGCGGGATGTATTTGGTTTCCAACTCGAATCTTCTTTATCATGCTTCCGTACCTTTAAATGAAGATGGCAGTTTCAAGCGTGTCAAAATCCGGGGAAAGGAATACTGGGGACGTAGGCTACTGGATAAGGCCGACCAGTTGATTCGTACCGCTTACTTTGACGAAGAAGGAGAGGAGGATAAGGAATTTGCTATGGACTATATTTGGTATATGTGGTGCGGTCCTGAAGCTCCTCTGTTTGATAAAGATAAAATGGCTACTTTTGAGCGCTATTTTGTAGAAGATAAAGAACTGCACAAAGAGAAGAAAGGGCATTATTATACATTGCGTAATCGTGAGGATATTTGTGACCGGATTCTGGAAGAATTTGGTGCTTCGGGTCCTCATTCGCATATCATCAATGGTCATGTGCCGGTAAAGACTATTCAGGGCGAACAGCCGATGAAAGCTAACGGCAAACTTTTTGTGATTGACGGTGGATTTTCAAAGGCTTATCAGCCGGAAACAGGGATTGCAGGATATACGCTTGTTTACCATTCTCACGGTATGCAGCTTGTACAGCATGAACCATTCCAGTCGCGGCAGAAAGCAATTGAGGAAGGGCTGGATATTAAGTCTACCAATTTTGTACTGGAATTCAATTCACAACGAATGATGGTGAAAGATACTGATAAAGGAAAAGAGCTGGTAACGCAGATTCAGGATTTAAAAAAGCTACTTGTTGCTTATCGTACCGGATTGATAAAAGAGAAGATATAAAAGAATAGTAAGTAGTGATTAACAATGAACGGTGAATAAGTTGCAACGTAATAAAGCAACTTGTTCACCGTTCACTATTTTGTATACTGTTTGCTATACATACATTCTTTTTTAGAAAAGAACAATGCCTGCTTCAATGATAACACCTTTATCGTAATTGCTTGATTTATTATAGAACCGGGTAAGTCCGTAACCACCCGTTGCAAAAATACCGAATTTTGGAGTAAACTGATATTCCAGATTGGCACGGGCTTGCAGTGCATATAGGCGTTTTGGAATTACTTCATCCTTATTGTCGAATGCTTCAATGTGTTGATAACCAAGATCTCCGCTGATAGATAGTCCTTTATAAACAGGGAAGGAAATACCAGCACGATAGGAGGCGCTGGCTGAGAACTTGTCATTTAAGTCCTGATACATGGAACCGACTCCCAGAATTGTATAGAACAGCTGGTTCTTGAAACGCACACCGATGTTGGCAGCTGTAGAATTGCCACCATACAGCATCATTTGCACTTTCGTATCAGGATTGGCATTGACCAGACCCAGTTGCAAGCCTTTCATATCTTCCCTATAATAATTGACCAGACCAATTTGTAAACCACGGGCTTTTGTTGCATAGTTGCATAAAGCGATCTGTAAGCCATTCAGTTTTCGGGCAGTAATATTGGCAATACCTGCAATCTGCAAACCATTCATATCTTCGCCCACCACATTCAGTAGTCCGGATGTTACCATACCGTTATAACTCTGTCCGGTGATATTGGCTGCGCCGGAGAACTGGAAGCCCGAAGCCATGTTTCCTGTCACATTCATAAAACCGCTCATCATCACTCCCGAAGTATTATCTCCTCCGATACTGGTAAGACCGGCAATAATTACCCCTTTTGTACCGTCTCCGGTAATATTTACTAATCCGGCAGTAGAAAGTCCTATGGTATTGTCACCGCTGATATTGCTGACACCCGCTATCTGAACACCGCGCATTGTTCCACCTGCCAAGTTAGCCAAACCTGTGATTTGCACTCCATTCATGTCGCCATGCACTACACTTCCCAATGCATTGATACCGACACCATTCAGGCGGTTCAACGTAGAAAGCAGACCGATATTGACATAGGTCGTCTGCGTACTGTCATGCGGCTGCGTACATATATCTTTCCAAATGGAAATATTGATACCCGCACTCTTGTTCTGTGCCGGCAAACAAACGGCAGCCATGAGAATAGCTGCCGTGAGGATTGTTTTTCTTATCTTCATTTTTAATATATTTCTCTTTCTCTTGATTTCTTTTTTCTCGGTTCAGGTGGAAATGCATGGGAGGATAATTATCCTTTCGCTTCCTGATACAGATAACGCTTAATACTCTTTTTCGGCGTCTTTTCAAATTCTTCCGGATAAATCTTCATTTTTGAGATCTGACTATATGCCGGCAACATAGCATTCAACGCCACTCGGTTTTCTTCCATAACCCGTTCAATGTCCTCGTTCTTCAAACCGTGGGCAAAAGCATCATCAAAGTCCGGATAAACAAGTCCGACGAGTTTTTCGTTCTGCTGGACAATAATACTTTCGGCCACATAGGGCAGGTTGTTCAACTTGTCTTCTATTTCTTCCGGATAAATATTCTGTCCGCTGGCACTGAGCAATAAGTTTTTGCTGCGTCCCTTGATTGTAATATTTCCTTCCGCATCTTTCAACGCCAGGTCTCCTGTGTGCAGCCAGCCGTCTTTATCTATAACTTCTTTTGTAGCTTCTTCATTCTTGTAATATCCCAGCATAACATTCGGTCCTTTACAAACTATTTCTCCTACGATGTTTTCCGGGTCGGAAGATAGAACCTGTACATCCATACGTGGTACAGCTTTTCCGCAAGAGCCGGGTTTGAACCTTCTCCAATCTTCATAGCAGATAATCGGACCACATTCTGTCATTCCATAACCTACTGTATAAGGAAAATCAATCATTTTCAGGAATTGCTCAACTTCCTGATTGAAAGCTGCACCCCCTACGATAACTGCTTTGAAGTTTCCGCCGAACGCCTTAATCATTTCTTCGCGTACCGTTGCTTTAATCTTATCGTTGATAATAGGTACTTTCAGTAATATTTTCATGGCCGGAGTCTCCAACTTCGGAAGTACACTCTTCTTGATAATCTTTTCGATAATCAGTGGGACGGCAACGATCAAACTGGGTTTTACTTCTTCAAATGCCTGGAAAATGATTTTCGGACTTGGCATACGGGTCAGGAAGTAGATGTGACATCCTACGGAGAACTCATAAAGAAATTCGAAAGCCAGTCCGTACATGTGCGCCATAGGAAGCATGGATACAATCTTGTCTCCGGCTTCCAACTCCAATACTTCAAATGCAAATTTAGTATTCGACCACAAACTACGATAGGGGAGCATTACTCCTTTTGAATAACTGGTCGTTCCGGAAGTATAATTGATAACGGCTAATTCTTCGGGTTCGTCTTTGTGGTATTCGATATGTTCTCTACGGAAATTTTTCGGATATTTTTTGCCGAACATTTCATTCAAATGTTCGCGTGCGTGAGTTAACCGTTCACTACGGGATACCAGCAGGGTGAAGTCATTCATCATCAGGATACCTTCGAGTAGTGGCATTGCCGATTCGTTCAGGTTTTCCCATACCATATCTCCTACAAACAGCAGTTTGGCTTCGGAATGGTTGACGATATTGTGTACATTGTCTGCTTTAAACTCGTGGAGAATAGGAACGATTACTGCTCCGTACGTCAGTGTAGCAAGGAAAGTTACTCCCCAATGGGAGCTGTTTCTTCCGCATACGGCAATCTTATCTCCTTTGCGGATTCCACTTTCCTCAAAAATTATATGGAGTTTTTCGATTTTGCGGGCTACATCTTTATACTGAAGGGTGGCTCCCTTGTAATCTGTCAGGGCATCCAAATCCCAATTGTTCTTGATACTATTCTCAATGTAAGCTATAAAACTTTGTTCCATTGTTTTTGCACATTTGGTATTAAATTGTGCAAATATAGCAATTAAATTAAGAATGGAAAATTAACTATGAAGAATTTTTGGAGAGGGTGGAGAGAAGAGTGAGTCTGTGATATGCTATAAGCTAAAATAATTATACTGATAGCATATCAACAGATTGTTTGATTTTTTATTTCAAGTACCATTCATACATCTTTCGCACACCTTCCTCGATTTCGATTTTGTGATGCCAACCCAGTGCGTGCAGTTTCGAAGGATCGGTTAGCTTACGCATCGTGCCGTCCGGTTTACTGCTGTCGAAAGTCAGTTTGCCTTGATAGCCTACTGTCTCTACGATCCGCTCGGCAAGTTGTCGAATAGTGATTTCCTTACCTGTTCCGATGTTGATATGACAGTTACGGATATCCTTGCTACCTTCTTTATATGTATCTTTGAAGTCAACGTGTTCCATGACGAATACACTGGCGTCTGCCATTTCTTCACTCCAAAGGAACTCGCGGAGAGGAGTTCCCGTACCCCACAATGTCACTTCCGTTTCACTGATACCATATTTGCTTAGGATAGCCAGAATTTCTTCTTTCGGACTGTCTCCGTTGATACCTTCTACCGGGCGCAGGTTCATATCCTTTCGGACAGCCTCCCAGTTGCCTTCTTTCAGGCAGTGGGCCAGATGAATCTTGCGGATCATAGCAGGCAGTACATGGCTGCGTTCCAAATCGAAGTTATCATTCGGACCATATAAGTTGGTCGGCATCACAGCGATGTAGTTTGTTCCATATTGCAGGTTGAAACTTTCACACATCTTCAGACCGGCAATCTTGGCGATGGCATACGGCTCGTTGGTATATTCCAACGGAGAAGTAAGTAATACATCCTCTTTCATCGGTTGCTTGGCGTCACGTGGATAAATACAGGTACTGCCGAGAAAGAGTAGCTTTTTTATGTTGTGGCGGAAACTTTCCCCGATGACATTCTGTTGGATTTGCAGATTTTTGTAGATAAAGTCGGCGCGGTAGATACTGTTTGCCATGATGCCGCCAACGAAGGCAGCAGCAAGGAATACATATTCCGGCTGTTCTTCATCGAAAAACTGGCGGACAGATACACTGTCGAGCAGGTCAAGCTCCTTGTGAGTGCGGCCTACCAGATTCGTGTATCCTTTATTCTGCAAATTTTTCCAGATAGCAGAACCCACGAGACCGTGGTGTCCTGCTACATATATTTTTGCATTCTTTTCCATTCTTCCGTTTAATGTTTGTTCGCGATCATGCGTTTCACCTTTTCCATGTCGTGGCGTACCATGATACGGACCAGTTCTTCAAATGAAGTCTTGCACGGATTCCAACCCAGCAATGTTCTTGCTTTGGTCGGGTCGCCTAACAACTGTTCAACTTCCGATGGACGGAAATATTTGGGGTCAACTTCTACCAATGGCTTGCCGGTGTCTACGTCAATTCCCTTTTCATTTATGCCCTCGCCTTCCCAGCGGAGTTCGATGCCTGCTTCCTTGAAAGCTAGCGTAGCAAATTCGCGTACCGTATGCATTTCTCCAGTAGCGATTACGAAATCTTCTGGAACGTCATGCTGCAGAATCAGCCACATACATTCTACGTAATCTTTGGCGTATCCCCAATCTCGGCGTGCATCCAGATTACCTAGATACAGCTTGTCCTGTTCGCCCTGTGCGATGCGGGCGGCAGCCAGAGATATTTTGCGGGTAACAAAAGTCTCGCCACGGCGTTCGCTTTCGTGGTTGAACAAGATACCGTTTACGGCAAACATACCGTAGCTTTCGCGATAGTTTTTGGTAATCCAGAAACCATATTGTTTGGCTACCCCGTACGGAGAACGGGGATAGAACGGAGTTGTCTCTTTCTGTGGAACTTCCTGCACTTTACCGAACAACTCGGAAGTGGAAGCCTGATAGATACGGGTTTTCTTTTCCAGTCCCAGAATCCGTACCGCTTCGAGCATACGGAGCGTACCGATAGCGTCCGCTTCGGCAGTATATTCCGGAACATCAAATGATACCTTTACGTGGCTTTGGGCAGCCAGGTTGTAAATTTCATCAGGTTGCACTTGTTGAATGATACGGATTAACGAACTGGAATCTGTCATATCCCCATAATGCAGATTGATCGTACGTTTCTGTTTCATGTCGCGCACCCATTCATCAAAATATAAATGTTCGATACGTCCCGTATTGAACGACGAAGAACGACGAAGGATACCGTGAACTTCGTAACCTTTTTGCAAAAGTAATTCGGCAAGATACGAACCGTCTTGTCCGGTAATGCCTGATATTAGGGCTTTTTTCATACGTTATAATTGTTTATTTGGAATAATACGGGCGCAAATGTCGACATTTTTTGCAGTATATGCAAACCTCTTTCAATTTATTTTTCAGCACAGTCGTTCAGCACGGTTTTTGCCCATTATTTTGTCGATAATCAAAGCAATAGCTCCATCTCCGGTTACGTTGCAAGCTGTTCCGAAACTGTCCATGGCAATGTAAAGAGCAATCATCAATGCTTGTGCTGATTCATCGAAGCCGAGCATGGACTGCAAGATACCTAGTGCCGCCATGATTGCTCCTCCAGGAACACCCGGTGCAGCTACCATTGTAATCCCCAGCATAAAGATAAACCCGGCAAATAGGGGAAAGTCGAACGGTATTCCCTGCATCATCATCAATGCCAGTGCACAGGCTACGATTTTCAGAGTACTGCCCGACAGGTGAATCGTGGCGCATAGTGGAATAACGAAGCCGGCAATGTCTGAGGATACTCCGTTCTTCTTCGTCTGCTCCAGTGTGACGGGGATAGTGGCTGCTGAAGATTGTGTGCCTAAAGCCGTGAAATATGCCGGCATCATCTTTCCGAGCAGTTTAAACGGATTTTTGCGCACGAATAATGCTGCAATGGAATATTGGAAAACCAGCAGGAAGATATGAAGAATGAAAATTACTCCGATAATTTTGATAAATACCATTAAGATAGCGTATACTTGTCCGGAGTGCGTCATGTTTAGAAAAATACCGAAGATATAAAGCGGAAGCAACGGCAGAATGACAGCACTAATCATGCGGACGATGATCTCCTGGAAGTCCCTTGCCACGTTTTTTAGCGCATCGCTGTTCAGGGAGGCGAGCCCCAACCCCAGCGTAAAAGCGAAAATTAACGCGGTCATTACATTCATCAGCGGAGGAATGGAGACGGAGAAGTAGGGAAGAATTCCTTGTGCTTCGCTTACTTCTTCGAGCGGCACGCCCGGTTCGATGAGTGATGGGAATACTGTGACTCCTGTGAAATAGGAGAGAAAACCTGAAAACAACGTAGCACCGTATGCAATGAGTGCGGTGACAAGCAACATCTTTCCCGCACCTTTACCAATGTCGGCAATAGCCACAGTGACCAGTCCGACGATAATCAGTGGAATGGAAAAGTTGAGAAACTCACTGAAAATACCGTTGAATGTAACAAATATCCGTACCAGTGGTGCCGGGAAAACTGTACCGATAGCAATACCTAGTATGATAGCGATAATGATACGCGGCAATAAGCCGATTTTAATCTTCTTCATCCTTGTTTTTATTTGTAGACCACAAAAATAATGTTTTAATCTAAATATTGCGAACAAATGTTCTTTTCAAGTGTTACTATGATAAACATTATATCAAAATATACAAGTTATGACAAATCAGAATAAAACAGATATCGGGCTAATCGGCTTGGCTGTAATGGGCGAGAATTTAGCATTAAATATGGAGAGTAAAGGCTGGTATGTATCAGTTTACAACCGTACTGTTCCCGGAGTGGAAGAAGGAGTCGTAGACCGCTTTATGAATAGCCGTGCAAAAGGTAAAAATATTGAAGGATTCACAGATATAAAAGCATTCGTTGATTCGATAGCTACCCCTCGTAAAATAATGATGATGGTTCGTGCCGGAAGTCCGGTAGACGAATTGATGGAACAACTTTTTCCGTTGCTTTCGCCCGGAGATATTCTTATCGACGGTGGTAACTCCAATTATGAAGATACCAACCGGCGTGTCAAACTGGCCGAATCGAAAGGTTTTCTTTTCGTCGGTAGTGGTGTGTCCGGAGGGGAAGAAGGAGCGTTGAACGGTGCGTCTATCATGCCCGGTGGTTCGGAAAAAGCATGGTCGGAAGTGAAGCCGATTCTTCAGAGTATTGCAGCAAAAGCACCGGATGGTACACCGTGTTGCCAATGGGTAGGCCCTGCCGGTTCGGGACATTTTGTGAAGATGATTCACAATGGTATTGAGTACGGTGATATGCAGTTGATTGCCGAAGCTTATTGGGTGATGAAGAATCTGATTGATTTGAATAATGAAGAAATGGCGGATGTGTTCGCCCGTTGGAATGAAGGAAAGCTGCGCAGCTATCTGATTGAAATCACTGCCAACATTCTCCGTCATAAAGACAAAACCGGGGGATATCTTATTGATAAGATTCTGGATGCAGCAGGACAGAAAGGAACCGGTAAATGGTCGGTTATTAATGCTATGGAACTAGGTATGCCGTTGGGGCTGATTGCCACGGCAGTATTCGAACGCAGCCTTTCCGCACAAAAAGACCTGCGTCGTCTGGCTTCCAAACAATTCCAGTGTCAACATACACAACCTATATATAATAAGGCGGAACTTGTAAAGAATATCTTTTCCGCCCTTTATGCTTCTAAACTAGTCTCTTATGCACAGGGATTCGCCGTGTTGCAACGTGCTTCCGATGCTTTCGACTGGCATCTTGATCTGGCCTCCATTGCTCGTATGTGGCGTGGCGGATGTATCATTCGTAGTGTATTCCTCAACGATATTGCTGCCGCTTTCGAAGCACCCGATAAACCTAAGCACTTGTTGCTGGCTCCTTATTTCCGGGAAGAAATCAAGACGTTGCTTTCCGGTTGGAAGAGTCTCGTTGCAGAAGCGATGAAAGAAGAACTGCCCGTTCCGGCTTTTTCTTCTGCTTTGAATTATTTCTATTCACTCACTTCTGCCGATTTGCCCGCTAACCTTGTGCAAGCGCAGCGCGACTACTTCGGCGCGCATACATTCGAACGAAAAGATGAGTTGCGCGGACAGTTCTTCCATGAAAACTGGACAGGACACGGAGGCGATACGAAATCTGGAACATATAATGTATAATAAATAGGTATTTTCAAGTAACAAGATTGTTTGATAAGTAGAAATAAAAAAGCGACAATGGATAAATTTGCAATGATTATTTTCGGTGCGTCGGGTGACCTGACCAAGCGTAAACTGATGCCTGCACTCTACTCCTTATACCGCGACAAGCGGCTTACAGGAGATTTCTCTATACTCGGCATCGGGCGTACGATATACTCCGACGAGAACTATCGTTCTTATATATTGGAAGAACTGCAACAATTCGTCAAGGCAGACGAACAGGATACTGTTCTTATGTCTTCTTTTGTCTCTCACCTGTATTACTTGCCGCTGGACCCTGCAAAGGAAGAAGGTTACCCCTTACTCCGCGAACGTCTGGTGGAATTAACTAACGAGGTAGATCCGGATAATTTGTTGTTTTACCTTGCCACTCCGCCTTCGCTTTACGGTGTAGTTCCTCTGCATCTGAAGGCTGCCGGACTAAATACTCCTCATTCACGTATCATCGTCGAGAAACCTTTCGGTTACGATCTCGAATCGGCACGTGAGTTGAACCGTATCTATGCTTCTGTCTTCAACGAACACCAGATTTACCGTATCGACCATTTTCTTGGCAAGGAAACTGCACAAAACGTGCTTGCGTTCCGTTTTGCCAACGGTGTCTTCGAACCTCTCTGGAATCGTAACTATATCGACTACGTAGAAATTACAGCCGTCGAGAACCTCGGTATCGAGCAACGTGGCGGGTTCTACGAAACGGCGGGTGCCTTGCGCGACATGGTACAGAATCATCTTATCCAGCTTGTAGCTCTTACAGCTATGGAACCACCTGCTGTCTTTAATGCGGACAATTTCCGGAATGAAGTGGTGAAAGTCTACGAGTCTCTCACGCCGCTTACTGAAGAAGATTTGAACGAGCACATCGTTCGTGGACAATATACGGCTTCCGGTAACAAGAAAGGTTATCGTGAAGAAAAGGGAGTAGCTTCCGAATCACGTACGGAAACTTACATAGCCATGAAGCTGGGTATCAGTAACTGGCGTTGGAGCGGTGTCCCGTTCTACATTCGTACCGGCAAGCAAATGCCGACGAAGGTGACGGAAATCGTCGTTCATTTCCGTGAAACACCTCATCAAATGTTTCGCTGCTCCGGCGGTAACTGTCCGCGAGCTAATAAATTGATTCTTCGTTTGCAACCCAACGAAGGAATAGTGCTTAAGATTGGAATGAAAGTGCCCGGTGCAGGTTTCGAAGTCCGTCAGGTGACAATGGATTTCAGTTATGCACAGTTAGGCGGAGTGCCGAGCGGCGACGCTTACGCACGCCTGATAGACGACTGTATTCAGGGCGACCCGACCTTATTTACTCGCAGCGATGCAGTAGAAGCCTCATGGAAATTCTTTGACCCGGTTCTCCGCTATTGGAAAGAAAACTCTGACGCACCTTTGTACGGCTATCCGGCAGGCACGTGGGGACCTCTAGAAAGTGAAGCAATGATGCACGAGCATGGGGCTGACTGGACGAATCCTTGTAAGAATTTGACGAACACAGATCAATATTGTGAATTATGAAATTAGCAGTTTTTCCCTCGTCGATTGAAACCTCACGCGCGTTGATACTTCGTCTGGTGGAACTCATGAATGAGGAGCCGGACAGAATATTCAACATCGCAGTCAGTGGAGGTAATACCCCCGCTTTGATGTTCGATTTATGGGCGAATGAATATCTGGATATCACTCCTTGGAACCGTATGAAAATCTATTGGGTGGACGAACGTTGTGTGCCTCCCGAAGACTCTGACAGTAATTATGGAATGATGCGTAATCTCCTTCTTGGGATAGCCCCCATTCCTTATGAAAACGTATTCCGCATCCGTGGCGAAGCTAAGCCGGTGAAAGAGGCGGTTCGTTACTCCGAATTGGTGAAACAGCAACTGCCATACAGATTGGGCTGGCCTGAGTTTGACATTGTGCTGCTTGGAGCGGGAGACGACGGGCATACTTCCTCTATTTTTCCAGGACAGGAGAATCTCTTGACTTCCACTTCCAGTTATGTAGTCAGTATTCATCCCTGCAACGGGCAGAAGCGTATTGCAATGACCGGATATCCTATTCTGAATGCCCGTCATGTTATTTTTCTGATTACCGGAAAGAATAAGGCGGATGTGGTGGAGGAAATCTGTAATTCGGGAGATACGGGTCCTGCGGCTTATATCGCTCATCATGCACAGAATGTAGAACTGTTTATAGATAAAGGGGCTGCATCGTATATTGGGGATGCGAGTAAAGAGATACATTAATTCAAAACAGAGCTACTAAAACAACAGGTAACATGAATCCTTATCTGCAAGAACAACGATTTGCTTAGCGGACTACTTGCTGAGTAAAACATAAAAGACTGGAGGAGAGTTACGTTTTCGTGATCTCCTCCACTATATATTTGTCTTCCACCTTCTTACAAGTACACACAAGGTATTCCGGATGTTTCAAAGCTCCTTGTAGTGTATCGGGAAGAATAACTTCTTTCGTACGTCGGTCTATCGCAACCATTGCATACAGTATACCTTCACTCTCGCACTTCTCTATTAGTGCTTTTTTTAGTTCTTCTACGTCGAATTCCATTTTGGTGAGATTTATCACTGCAAAGTTAGGGAAAATAATGAATATTTTCTGCAAATATATTTGTATTCCGCTAAATTAAGGACAATAAATAAAAAACAAGTATATTCAAATACTGAACATTTAGTATAATATTGATTAATATTTAATGTAGTGGAAATATTTTTTTGAATTAAGGGATTAAATGTGTATAATTGTAAATCCGTCGTAAAGGGGTTAGAACTAGTATGGAGATATTTTAATAATTAAATTCAAATCATATGAGACCTTTAATATCTAAGAAATCTCTTTCAGCTGTATAATTATAGGATCTGCTGTTATGAGCTATATAATTAAATATGTTATTGAAAAGCTGGGTGATCCTATTGAGAATATCGTTTGTGGAGCAGCCATAATGATTTCAATAACATCTCTAGTCTTTTTGTTTAAGTTGAAAAAATATATAGATAATAGTATTAATCAATCAAGTACTGATAACAAAGAAAAAGTGGAATAAAAGGGGTGGATTACTATTTAAAAGAAGTTCGAAACGATATATAAATAGTTAGTATATATACATAAAATGGCTTCCTTGTTCGTCCGCCGACGAGGAAGCCATTTCAACACAAAAACTAAACTAGACTTAACTAAACTATTCTATTCTTGGAATTTCACAATCCCTTTTCTGTTCGGTGCAAATGTACGCATAAATCATATTCTGACAAACTATAATCGACAAAATTCTCTTTTTTACCGATAAAACAGCTAAACATTAGCTCCTCTCGTCGAGGAAAGTTTGGAAGACCTGCTTGTAGCTGTCGCTGATAGGGATATAGGTCTTGTCGAATACAATACGGCCACGGTCAATCACACGTATTTTATCTTTTTGTACAATGAACGAACGGTGTACACGTATAAAGCGGCTGGACGGCAGAAGTTCTTCCATAGCTTTCATACTCATCAATGAAAGAATAGGTTTGGGAGCGTCTTCTGTATAAATTTTAATATAATCTTTCAGTCCTTCGATATACATAATTTTCTTCAAGTCTACTTGTACCAGTTTGTAGTCACTTTTTACAAAAATGCTGTCTATTTCTTCCGGTTTCTGAACCAGTTCGAACCATTGAAGTGCCTTATTGGCAGCTTGCAGGAAATCGACATACGAAATAGGTTTCAGCAGATAATCGAGCGCATTGACACGGTAGCCGTCAATGGCATACTGACCGAAGGCGGTGGTAAACACAATACGGGTACGAGAATCCACCATTTTAGAAAACTCCAGTCCGTTAAGCTCCGGCATTTGAATATCCAGGAAAAGAAGATCGACTTCCTCATCCGGCAACTCTTTCATGGCCTGAACCGCACTGGAATATTTCCCGGCTAGTTGCAGAAACGGAGTCTTGTTCACGTAACTCTCCAACAGACCGAGAGCCAGAGGCTCATCATCAACGATTGCACAACGTAACATCATAATTCTCTATATCTATTGTTTAATACTTAACGTTTTATTCTCAAATCCTGATACTCAGTCGAGATTCGTACACTTCTCCCTCCTTCGAAATGCCTTTCGACCAGGTGTAATCCCCTGGATAAAGTATCTCCAGCCGTCGGCTGACTTGTTCCAATCCCACGCCTGAACCACTCTTGTCCTCCATTGTCTTAGGATGATTACTGTTACGGATCTCACAAATTACCTCTTTGTTGCTTTCCGAGATACGAATGCTGATGAAACTCGTTTCGGTGGGGGAGATGCCATGTTTGAAAGCGTTCTCAATCAAGGAAATGAAGATAAGTGGGGCAATAAGTGTCTGGCTGTCCGGCTGGATATCGAATTGAGTAGTCATTTTTACGTTCGACGATAATCGGATACGCATCAGTTCAATGTAATTGCGGATGAAGTCCACTTCCTTGCAGAGAGGGACATACGTCTGCTGATTGTCGTACAGAACATAACGGAGTAATTTACTCAATTCCTGTACCGCCTGTTGTGCCTTGTCCGAGTCGAACGCAATCAGTGCATAAATATTGTTCAGGGTGTTCAGCAGGAAGTGCGGATTCAGCTGATTGCGCAGATTTTTCAGTTCAGCTTCCGCACGGCTTTTTTCTGCTTCCTTACGGGCAGCTTCGTTCTGTGTCCAACGGGCACTCATGCGGATAGCGGCACTTAGCCCGATAGTAAAGACAAGGCTCAGCATATCTCTAAGGAAAAACAGCCAGCCCGGAGGCATACCCGCCCGTTTGGGTTTCGGAGCAAATGACGGGTCGAATGTCAGGCTCTGCCAGAGATGAAGTAAAACTCCAATGGCACATAATAGGATGATGTTGTAAACAACATATCTCTTAGCCTGATTCTGAAAAAGGTAGCGGGGAACCAACAGGAAATAATTGGCGTAGAACACGATCATAAAAGAAAGTGGTACGGCGGCATGGCGTACGTAAGCCCACCAGTTGATGTTTCCGTTCCCACGTTCGACGAAAAAGAACGGGAAACCGAACATAATCCCCCAGCCGATAATGTGTATCAGTATCTCCAGGGGACGACGTGCGGATGTAAAGGTTTGTTTCATAAAGACAAAGATAGTTTTTTATTCGTATCTGATTGCCTCAATCGGATCTAAATCTGCAGCTTTTTTTGCAGGATACCAACCGAAGAAGACTCCGGTGACGGTACAGACAGCGAAAGAAAGGAAAACGCTCCACGGCTGAATATAGATAGGCCAGTGGGCCACGCTTTTCACTATCCAACTGGCTCCGCAGCCGATAATGACTCCGATGATACCTCCGGTGATACTGATCATGATCGCTTCGATAAGAAATTGGCTCAGAATATCGACGCCTCGTGCTCCGACGGACATACGCAGACCGATTTCACGGGTACGTTCCGTGACGGATACATACATGATATTCATGATTCCGATACCGCCCACTACCAATGAAATGCCGGCGATACAGGCAAGCAGGGTTGTCATCAAGTCGGTGGTAGAGTTCAGCATTGTACTCAATTCCTGTTGGGTACGGATCGTGAAGTCATCGTCGTCCGAGGCTTTTAGCTTATGATTGCGGCGAAGAATTTCGGTGATTTCCTCCGTGGCATAGTCCGTCATATCTTCAGTGAGGGCAGAAGCAAAGACGCCTTGCAGGTAAGTGACGGCGAGCAGGCGTTTCATCACTGTGGTGTAAGGCGCAAGCACGACGGCGTCCTGATCCTGTCCCATAGAGTTGTAACCTTTCGATTTGAGCACACCTACCACGCGAAGCGGTATTTTGCTGAAACGGATAATCTTTCCCACGGGATCACTACCGTCCGGGAAAAGGTTATCTACGATTGTCTTTCCGATAACGCATACTTTGGCGGAGCTTTGTATATCGGCTTCGGTAAACATCTCTCCATTTTCGACAGTGAGCTGACGGATGTCGAGATATTCTGTTCCTACTCCGTTGACGGAGGCAGGGTAGTTATTGTTTCCGGCGATGAGCTGTCCGGACGAAGATACGTTGGGACTAATAGCAGACAGGAAATTTGTCTCATCGCGTAAGGCTTCGTAGTCTGCTAGTTTCAAGGTCTGCATCGCAGAGGGATCTTGCCGGACACCTCCACGCATATCGGCTCCCGGGTGAATCATTATCATGTTCGAGCCCATTTCGGATATCTGCTGCTGGATACTTTTCTTCGAGCCTTGTCCAATGGCAAGCATCGTGATGACGGATGCGACACCGATAATGATGCCGAGCATGGTAAGGAAAGCGCGTAGCTTGTTGTTCGCCAACGCCCGGAGAGCTATTTTAAATAAATTGGTTCCATTCATGTTTAAAAGCTTATAACTTTAATTAGTCTTCCTCATTTTTCGGCAATGCAGCCAGCGCTTCGGCGGCAGACAGAATCTTCGTATTGACCGTATCTTCCGTTATATGACCGTCGCGCAACCGTATATTCCGGCTACTGTATTGTGCGATTTCGGGATTATGCGTTACGAATATAATTGTACGTCCTTCCGCGTGAAGTTTCTGAAACAGGACAAGTATCTCAAAAGAGGTACGGGTGTCGAGATTTCCGGTGGCTTCGTCGGCAAGGATAACGGCAGGATTGTTCACCAGTGCGCGGGCGATGGCAACACGTTGCATCTGTCCGCCGGACATTTGGTTCGACTTATGTTCGAGACGGTCGCCCAGTCCCACCGCTTGTAGAGACTCGATAGCACGGCGGCGACGTTCGGAGGCACTGACGGCGGAGTTGTACATCAGCGGCAACTCCACGTTTTCTACTGCCGTTGTTTTGGGGAGGAGGTTGTAGCTCTGGAACACAAAACCGATTTTCCGGTTTCTGAGTACCGCCCGTTGAGGTTTGCTCATTGTGCGGACGGAGATTCCGTCGAGCAGATACTCTCCGCTGGTTGGGGTATCCAGACAGCCCAATGTGTTGAGCAGCGTGGATTTTCCCGAACCGGAAGTTCCCATGATAGTAACAAACTCTCCTTCGTTGATAGTGAAAGAAACGCCTCGTAACGCATGGACGGTTTCTTCTCCTACCTGAAAGTCACGTTTGATATTTTGAAGTTCAATTACTTTTTTCATCTTTTATTCTTTATTTCTCATTTGCAAAATGTCTGCTGGTTTTCAGAATCGATTTTGCATACTTCTCGGATTTGCGCAAAGTTTATTTTAGCCTGTTTTAATGTGAGTTCGATATAACAGCTATCATCCGCATGGTTTCCCTTCCGGAAAGGAGGGGAAACCAAAGGGCGGGGTGGTAGGTGCGGCCATTTGCTTTTAATCGTAAGGCAGTATATTTCATATACCTATATATTCACCTACCACCTCCCCCTACGGGTACTCCTCCTTCCCGAAGGAGGAGAGTTGTGAACAGTATAGACTTATATCGAACTCACATTATTTTAATTTTAGGAAATCAGCTCTATCCTCTTAGACTGATTTCTTAAAATGGATTCATTTTTTCTTTTTGCTTCCCGGAGGGCCCGGCATGAACGGACTTCTTTCTCCGCCTTCCTGACCTGTCGGGGCTTCCATGCTTTCGCCCGGTATGCCACCTATGGTAGCTTCTGTCACTACTCTTGTTCCTTCGGTGACACCGCTGATGATCTCTGTGGAGATTCCGTTTGTAATTCCTATTTCTACCGGATGAGCAGTGAATGTGGTGCCTTCGCGTGTCCAGACTTTATGTTCGCTTTCGCAATCCTTCACAATATCGTTTTTACCGATCAGAGGTTCTTCCGGTGTAAAGCGCAAAGCCTTGTTAGGAACAGACAGTACATCTTTCTTGTCGAGAATATAGATTGTGATATTGGCAGTCAGACGTGGTTTCAGTTTCAGGTCCGGATTATGGGCGGAGATTACCACCTCATAAGTAACCACCGTGCTGGTGCTGGAACTTGTACTGCTGGTACTGCTCGCATCTCCCAGGCGAATCTGTGTCACTACTCCTTCGAATGTGTCGTTCGGATAAGCGTCTACCGTGAAGCTGGCACGTTGACCTTCTTCGATACCACCTATATCAGCTTCGTCCACGTCGGCCACTACCTGCATCTTTGTCAAGTCCGCAGCAATGGTGAACAAGGTCGGAGTTTCGAATCCGGAAGCAACAGTCTGTCCGGCTTCCACATCACGGCTGATAACTACACCGTCAATCGGTGAGGTAATCGTGGCGTAGGACAGGTTACGCTCTGCTTTTGCCAGAGAGGCTTTGCTGCTGTCGTAGTTACTTTTGGCTTTCTGGTAGTTATAGAGGGCCTGTTCGTAGTCCGTATCACTGATTAATGATTTCTCGTGCAGACCTTTGCTGCGTTGGAAGTTCTTTTCCTGATATTCGTATTCGGCTTTCGCACCGTCATAGGTTGCTTTCTGTGAAGCTAGTTCGCTTTGCAGGGTGATGCGGTCCATTTCGGCTATCAACTGTCCTTTGGTTACTACCGAGTTATAGTCCACATAGATTTTGTCGATGATACCGGATACCTGTGTACCGACTTCTACTTCCGTTACCGGTTCGATCGTTCCGGTAGCAGTCACCGAATTTGAAATATCGCCTTTGCTGACAGTAGTGGTGGCATACGTAACCTTGTGTTTGGCGGGTGAACCTGCAAAGAACCAGATTCCTGCTCCCACAACCACAACGACTGCCACAGCGATTAGAATAATCTTTTTCGTTTTCATTCGTTTATTATGCTTTTACTTATTTATAATGCTGATATTCGATTCCTTACAAAGCTAGTTTGTCGCCTTGATAGAACTTCAACAACTGTGTATTCAGTATTGCCATATATTTGGCTTGAAGCTGTTCTTGCTGTGCTTGTAGCAAGTTGTTCTTTTCAGTGAGAAGTTCTACTGTATTTTTCATTCCCAGATTGAATTGCTCGCTAATCAGGTTGTAGCTGATTTGCGTACTTTTCAGTTTCTCGTTGGCTGCTGCATAGCGTTGCTGTGCACTGTTGGCGTCGAGCCAAAGTCCTTCAATCGTTTTGTATAAGGCTTTCTGTTCGTCGAGCAATGACAGCATACTCGTTTCATATTGTAACTTGGCTTTCTGTACGGCACTCTTTGTCTGTCGATTATTGAAAATAGGCACGCTGACAGACAATCCGATGGAATTGTTCCAGCCATTTTTTACTTGTTCGCCGAAAGTGAAATCACTACCACTGGTATGATTCGTTCCGATTCCCGCGCTGAGGCTGACGGTAGGAAGGTAGCCGGACTTAGCAATGTCGATTCCCAATTCGGAAGCGTTCACATTGAGTTTGCTCGCTTCGATTTCGGGACGAAGGGCAAGGGCACTCACATACACATCTCTTTTGGCGGGCAACGGAGACAGTACATTCTCGTCGGACAGAGCGGGGAGATAGATGTTCATTTCATTCTCCCCGTCGAGTTCGAGTAGTTGTTTCAGTTGTAATTTGTAATCTTGCAGAGTGGCTTGCGCTGTGACAAGTTGGTAACGGTCGGTACTGACCTGCGCTTCCAATTGTGCGAAATCGCTTTTGGCAATGCTTCCGGCATTCAGAAGTTCCTGACCGCGGTCGCGCTGTGCAATGGAGACTTGCAGCGTATTTTCATTTACTCTGACAGACTCTGCTGCATAAAGTATCTGAATATATATTTGTGCAATAGACTCCTGAATACTGTTCTCCGAAGTCGCTACATCCAGTTCGGCTACCTGATTGTTCAGTTTCTCCTGTTGGATTGTCTTCAGCCGTTTGCTACCATTATAAAGAGTCCACGAGGCATTTAGTCCGTAGTTTCCATTGTAACTGGTTTTACTGTTGGTACTGATAATCTCACTGCCACTGACTCTGCTACTTGATTCCTGATACGGCCGGTTCACAACCTGCTGGCTGGTAGAGAAGGAGAGGCTGGGGAACAAGGCAGCCTTGGCTGTCTTCACATCAATCTGCGTGCTTGCCGCAGTAACCCGATTTTTACGAATCGTAATATTCTGCTCAAGGGCATAGTCGATACACGATTGCAAGTCCCATTGAGCGGGAAGCTTTGTTTCGTTCAGTGTATCGACTTGCAGAGAAGAATTTTGGGCAGATATGCCGGGCAGCATACCTGCACCCAAAAATGCTATCACTGTCAATCTTCTTACGTTTATCATATTCATTCTTCTATTAATTAACCGGAAACGAAGGTACGTACATATTATAATAGCAGCAAAAGTGATAGACGGATTGCGGAATTTCGCCGTTAAATGATTTTTTTCTGTCGATAGGCAGGTTTTTTTAGAAAAACACGACAAATTCTGCAACAATTCAAGGGATTTGTTTGTTTTAATTATAAAAATTGTATATTTGTACTCATTACAAATCTTGACGTAGAAATATGAAGAATACACTACTTTCCGTCTGGAACTTCTACCTGGAAGGCTTTCGAAGTATGACTTTGGGGCGTACTCTGTGGATTATTATCCTTTTGAAATTATTCATCATGTTCTTTATTCTGAAGTTGTTCTTCTTCCCCGACTTTCTTGGCGACCACCCTACGGATGCCGACAAGGGAACGTATGTGGGAAATGAACTGATACAACGTGCTCTTCCCGAGAAATCTACTGATTTTTAACTTTTAAACTACATAAGATTATGATTGAAAGTATTGACACCTCGCTGATCGATTGGTCGAGAGCCCAATTTGCGATGACAGCTATGTACCACTGGATTTTTGTTCCCCTTACGCTCGGACTGGCGGTGGTAATGGGAATAATGGAGACGCTGTATTATAAAACAGGCAATGAATTCTGGAAACGGACAGCCAAATTTTGGATGAAACTTTTCGGTATTAACTTTGCCATTGGTGTGGCAACCGGTTTGATTTTGGAATTTGAATTTGGTACGAATTGGAGTAATTATTCGTGGTTCGTAGGCGATATCTTCGGTGCGCCGTTGGCTATTGAAGGGATTTTGGCCTTCTTCATGGAAGCTACGTTTATAGCGGTGATGTTCTTCGGCTGGGAGAAAGTGAGCAAGCGTTTTCATTTGGCTTCTACCTGGCTGACAGGTCTGGGAGCTACAATTTCCGCCTGGTGGATTCTTGTTGCCAATGCTTGGATGCAACATCCGGTGGGTATGGAGTTCAATCCTGATACGGTTCGTAATGAAATGGTGGACTTTTGGGCGGTGGCTACTTCGCCTGTGGCCGTCAATAAATTCTTTCATACGGTGTTGTCCGGCTGGGTGCTGGGTGGCGTGTTTGTAGTAGGCATTGGTTGCTGGTATTTGTTGAAGAAGCGCAATCGTGAGTTTGCACTTGCCAGCATAAAGATTGGTGCTATCTTCGGATTGGTGGCATCACTGCTTTCCGTTTGGACAGGAGACGGCTCCGGTTATCAGATTGCGCAGACGCAGCCGATGAAACTTGCCGCTGTGGAAGGATTGTATGAGGGTGGTACGAATGTGGGTTTGGTGGGAATCGGCATGCTGAATCCCGAAAAGAAGACTTATAATGACGGAAAAGAACCTTTCCTGTTCCGTATTGAGATACCGAGTATGCTTTCTTTCCTTGCCGAGCGTGACGCCAATGCTTATGTTCCGGGAATTACGAATATTATCGAAGGTGGCTATCAACAGAAAGACGGTACGATTGCTCTTTCGGCTGCCGAAAAGATTGAACGGGGTAAAACGGCTATCGGTGCGCTGGCTGCTTACCGTGCTGCGAAGAGTGCCGGGAACGAGGAGGATGCACAAGTGGCATACAAAGTGTTGCAGGAGAATATTCCTTATTTCGGATACGGATATATTAAGGATGTGAATCAGTTGGTTCCGAATGTTCCTCTGAACTTTTATGCCTTCCGTGTCATGGTGATTCTGGGTGGATATTTCATTCTGTTCTTTATTGTTGTACTGTTCTTTATCTATAAAAAGGATTTAAGCAAAATGCGCTGGATGCATTGGGTGGCTTTACTGACGATTCCTCTGGCTTACATTGCCGGACAAGCCGGTTGGGTGGTTGCCGAATGTGGCCGTCAACCGTGGGCTATCCGGGATCTGCTTCCTACATCGGCGGCTATCTCCAAGTTGGATGTCGGCTCTGTTCAGACTACTTTCTTTATCTTCCTGTTTTTATTTACCGTAATGCTGATTGCGGAAATAGGAATCATGATAAGGGCTATCAAGAAGGGGCCGGAGGTTTAATACCTGGAATCTGATATCAGAGCGTCATACATAATACTTAAAACTTAATACTTAAAATATATGTATATATTTCTACAACAATATTGGTGGCTGATCGTTTCCTTGCTGGGAGCCATACTTGTGTTCTTATTGTTTGTGCAAGGAGGTAATTCGTTATTGTTCTGTCTGGGCAAGACGGAAGAACATCGCAAGATGTTGGTAAATTCTACCGGTCGCAAATGGGAGTTTACGTTTACTACATTGGTAACGTTCGGAGGTGCTTTCTTTGCTTCATTTCCTTTATTTTATAGTACCAGTTTCGGCGGAGCTTATTGGCTTTGGATGATTATTCTTTTCAGTTTTGTGTTGCAGGCTGTCAGCTATGAATTTCAGAGTAAGGCAGGCAATCTGTTAGGTAAAAAGACATACCGGACGTTTTTGGTGATTAACGGGGTAGTGGGGCCTTTGTTGCTTGGCGGGGCAGTTGCTACCTTTTTCACCGGTTCTGATTTTTATATCAATAAGGCGAATATGACGGATACCATTATGCCGGTTATCAGTCATTGGGGCAATGGGTGGCATGGACTTGATGCATTGACCAATATCTGGAATGTGATTCTGGGGCTGGCTGTATTTTTCCTCGCTCGTGTGTTGGGCGCACTTTATTTCATTAATAATATAGATGATAAAGAATTGACCGATAAATGCCGTCGTGCCGTACTGAATAATACGGTTTTATTCTTATTATTCTTTCTGGCTTTCGTCATCCGTACATTGGTATCCGACGGTTTTGCCGTAAATCCTGATACGCAGGAGGTTTATATGCAGCCATTCAAGTACTTTACTAACTTTATCGAAATGCCGGTTGTATTAATCCTTTTCCTTATCGGAGTGGTATTGGTTCTCTTTGGAATCGGAAAGACGGTTCTTAAAAAGACTTTTGATAAGGGAATCTGGTTTACGGGCATTGGCACTGTGCTGACGGTTTTATCCCTGTTATTGGTAGCCGGATACAACAATACTGCTTATTATCCGTCTTATACGGATTTGCAAAGTTCATTGACTCTGGCCAATAGCTGTTCCAGCGAATTTACGCTTAAAACAATGGCGTATGTTTCTATTCTTGTTCCGTTCGTTCTTGCCTATATATTCTATGCATGGCGCAGCATCGACCGTCATAAGATTACAGAGAAAGAAATGGATGAGGGAGGGCATTCTTACTAAACGATACGGGTCGGACGTTGATAATGAATCAGGAACGATAATTTTGATTAAAACGATAAACGGTGAACAAGCCTGCGATAGATGCGCAACTTGTTCACCGTTCATTTTTATCGTTCTCCGTCGTTTTATTTATTCACAACGTTTTCCGGTGTTCCGGCAATGTATGCTTGGAGGTTACTGATCGCCATATTCATCAGGCGTTCGCGAGCTTCGGTTGTAGCCCATGCGATATGCGGGGTGATGTAGCAGTTCTTTGCAGTCAGTAACGGATTGTCGGCACGAGGAGGTTCGGTAGAAAGCACGTCTACTCCGGCAGCATAAATCTTCCCGCTGTTCAGTGCGTCTGCCAAGTCTTGTTCGTTGATGAGCGGACCACGGCCTGTATTGATAAGAATAGCGTTCGGCTTCATCATAGCGAGACGGCGGGCGTTCACCAATTCGTGAGTTTCCGGGGTAAGCGGGCAGTGAAGGCTGACAATATCACATTCGCTGAACAGTTGGTCTAAGTCCATTTTCTTGATTTCCGGCGGCAACTGGAAGTGTGACTTGGAAGTCAGTGCATAAACCTGCATACCGAAACCGATAGCAACACGAGCAGTTGTGTAACCTGTATTTCCCAGTCCGACCAAACCGATTTTCTTATCTCTCAGTTCCATTAAAGGAGTATCCCAAAAACAGAAATCCTTGCTGTTTGTCCAACGACCTTTGTGGACTTCTTCCGAATGGCGCTGTACTTGTTGGGAGATATTCAGGATATGTGCAAATACCATTTGAGCTACGGAAGCGGTGCTGTATGCGGGAATATTGGTAACAATGATACCGCGTTCTTTGGCAGCAGCCGTATCGACAACGTTGTATCCGGTAGCCAATACACCGATATATTTCAGTTCGGGCAAGGCAGCCATGTGGTCTGCATTGATGATTACCTTGTTAGTCAGAATTACTTCTGCACCGGCTGAACGTTCTAATACTTCTTCGGGGGCGGTACGGTCGTAAATCGTACATTCTCCGAGAGCCTTTAAACCTTCCCAGGATATATCTCCGGGATTGGCGGCAAAGCCGTCTAAAATAACAATTTTCATTTTCTATTTTAGTATTAATAATATGTTATACGTTTCTTGTTGTTTTATTTTGTTTCTGCCATTAGCCTACTTCTTGAATTTGTCTCCCCAGAGCTGTATCATCCGTTCGGCATGTTTCTGTTCGGCAGGATTGTTCTGCGGTTGCCATATCCGTTTGTCTTTCAGTTCATCCGGCAGGAATTGCTGTTTGACGAAATTGCCTTCGTAGCTGTGGGCATATTTATATTCCTGTCCGTACCCTAATTGCTTCATCAGCTTTGTCGGTGCATTGCGCAAGTGCAGGGGGACAGGTAGATTACCCGTAGAACGGACTAATTCCAATGCGTCATTAATAGCGCTATAAGCAGAATTACTTTTGGGACTGGTGGCCAGATAAATGGTCGTTTCGGCCAGAGGAATTCTTCCTTCGGGCCAACCGATTTTCATCAATGTCTCAAAACAGGCGTTGGCAAGAAGTAATGCATTCGGATTAGCCAAACCAATGTCTTCGGCAGCAGAAATAACAAGTCTGCGGGCAATGAAAGCAGGATCTTCACCTCCTTCAACCATACGGGCGAGCCAGTAGATAGCACCGTCGGGATCGCTGCCGCGGATAGACTTGATGAAAGCGGAGATGATGTCATAATGCATTTCCCCGTCTTTGTCATAAGCAAGCGGATTCTGTTGCAGTCGTTCTGTCACCATATCGTCAGTGATGACAACAGTATCGTCAGTGTCCGACTCTACAACGAGTTCCAGTATATTAAGCAACTTGCGTGCGTCTCCACCGGAGAAGCGCAACATAGCTGTGGTTTCTTTCAGTTCAATCTTACGTTCTTTCAGTACCGTGTCTGTACTAATGGCACGTTCCAGAAGTTCCAGCAGATCTTCTTTCTCCAGAGATTTCAGCACATAAAGCTGGCAGCGGGACAAGAGAGGACGAATCACTTCGAACGACGGGTTCTCCGTGGTGGCACCGATGAGTGTCACCGTACCGTTTTCCACTGCTCCCAACAAAGAGTCCTGCTGCGACTTGCTAAACCGATGAATTTCATCGATAAACAGAATCGGGCTGGATTGGGAGAAAAATCGGTTGCTCTTGGCACGGTCTATCACTTCGCGGACATCTTTCACGCCGGAAGTCACTGCACTTAAAGTATAAAACGGAGTTTCCAGTTTGTTGGCGATAATCTGTGCCAGTGTCGTTTTTCCCACTCCGGGAGGTCCCCAGAGAATAAACGAGGAAATGCGTCCTGCGTCAATCATCTTCCGCAGGATAGCGCCTGGTCCCACTAAGTGTTTCTGACCGATATATTCATCCAGAGTTTTTGGCCGTAACCGTTCTGCTAAAGGTTGCATAAGTTTAGAATACCATTAATACCATGAAACGAATACCGTTTTTGTTGATACCCGGATTATCACGGTAAGTGAAACGATGTACATATTCAACGTGCAGCAACTTGAAAATGTTGTAAATGCCGACGCTTGCTTCTACGTAAGGTACTTTCGGGTCCATTACGAAACTGGTGAATTTACCGTCGCGCGTCGGGAAACGGAACAAGTCGGGATTGCTGCTTTTAAACGGATTGTTCTTGTCTGTCAACGTACCCCACAATGCGCGGACACGGAACATTTCTCTCCATTTCAAGTTTTTGAGTAAAGGAATGCGGTTGAACAACTTTCCATTCATATCGTAGGATATGGACATGGAAGCGAAGCGGTCGTTCAGGAATTCCATATTGTTAATCAAACAGAACGTTTCGCGCTGGGTGATATATGACAAGTTGGCTTCCGGCAAAATCAACAGTGGGAAAGGAACGGTATTCCACTCTGCGCCTGCCTTCACGCTGCAATCAATCTTGCCCCATGAGGCGGGAAGCCAGAAACGTTTCCAGATACTTGCTTCCGTACGGTTGAAATTATATTCTCCTCCCAGCACTCCTTTGAATCCCATGGCATGAGTCAGCGTAAAGACCGGAGCGTCTAAAGATACGGGGACACGGCGTTGTTTTGAGTTGACGAACGACTCTCCCGGTGCATAACGCAATGTCATGCTGGCTTCGGAGGTTGTGACATCGTGTACGCGGGTCTGTGCGGCGTCATTCCGCAGATATTCCAGTTTCCCGGTCGGCTCGTCGTTACGGTGGCGGAGCATAGCTTTTACACCGAATCCAGTAGGCGTTTCCAGTTCATAATTGATAGTCGCGTCGCGCATGTATGACATCTGGTCTACGGTGGTCGTTTTCAGTGACAGGAAGATATTATCCTTGTCAGTAAACAGAAACTTGTCCATTGGAGACATTACATCATAACTATAAGTGGCGGAGATGTAATGTTTGGGAAATTCCCATACCACATAATCACGTTTGTTGAACGAATAAGTCAGCGTTCCGCTATATTTCCAGCGCTTGTCTTTCAGACCGTATGCTCCGTAACCGCTAAGGAACCAGTGCGGATTGAGGTTTGCGGTCGTCATACCACTCAACCGGAAACGGGTTCCGTCGATGTAGTTGCTCGAAATCATGGTGTTGATAGGGCCGATGTCGAACTTGTTCGGACGGCCTTTGCCGGATGTTTCCACAAAGTTCTCAATCAGGGCTTTTGCACCGAAGATGATGTATTTGAATCCCGGAATCTGTTCGAGACGATTAACGAAAAGGTCCATAGTGCTTTCTTTTTTAGTCAGCGGCACCTGGCGCACGCTTGCCCAGTATTCGTCACTTTTCGAGAGCATATCCGCCTCTTTTATCACCTCTCCTTTCAATCGGAAGAGTCGCGACTCTATCGGGTCGAACTGATAATTCGTATATTTCGTGGTACGTTCTACTTGTAGTCCTCCTGCCGTTTTGTTGGAACTCCATGAAAGGTCTACGGTCATGTTGTCATCCGACAATACCCAGTTTCCGTTGGGGAGTTGTTCGTATTGTTGCACGATATCCATGCGGTTGACGAAGTTGACTCCGGTCTTTTTTGGCAGGTTCATGGTACATTTCTGAACGGCATATGTAGAATCGTTCAGCACGTATAGATGTCCGGTAAAACCGAAATCCTGTGAGTTTTGCGGAACGAAAGTCAGATGTACACATTCGCGTTTGTCAACCATTAATGTATCCATTAGGTAGTATTTATAAAATGAAATGGCACTGCTGCCGATAGGGCTGACAAAGCGTTGTTGCAACAAACGGATATCGTCCTCGTAGATGTTAATATCGGCAAAAACATCCTTTAATACGGTGCCGAGCATATCTCCGGTGTTGAAGAACTCTTCGATACCGTTAGAGTTTTTTCCTTTAATAATGGTCTTTTTGTTCTGAGGGTCTTTGCGGAAGATAGTTTGCGAAGCTGTTTCTTGCACGGAGATAGGAAGAATCAGTTTGTTGGTAGTTTCCGAAACTTCCACCTGATCTTTCAGGAAAGAATATTTCTTATAAATCCCTTTTTCCAGTTTTTCCGGTGTGAGATCGTTGATCGACATTTTCATCTTCTCGTACTTGTCGTACTGGTAGTAGTCGTTCACTTCGAGGACTTGTGCCTTTTTGTGTTCGATGACTTTCTTCATAAATTCGACTGCCGGGTTATTCTTGCGGGAGTACTTTTCCTTTTTGGGCTTTACTACTACTTCGTTCAATACGACATTGTCCGGGGCCAGTTGTATGTTGATTGTCTGGTTGCCTGAACCGACTTTCACCGTTTTACTGATATACCCCACTGCGGAGAACACGAGTGTCCCCCCGTTTCTGCGGGTTTCAAGCTTATATTCTCCGTCGATATTGGTGATAGTTCCCATGTCTCTTTTTTCCTGATAGTAGACAGAGATATACATCAATGGCTCATGGGTTACGGAATCTGTAACCACCCCTTTAATTTGCTGCGCAAAAGCATTTGAACCTGCCAATACGAGTAAGAACAGTATAAGTATTTTGCTATATCGTTGTTTCATAACGTTCGTAGTAGGGCTGCAAAGTTAACAAATAACTCGGATGTTAACAGAATATATAACTTTTTTTACCCATAGTTTTTTGTTATTTGCAAGCTGTTATCGTTTGACAATGAAAGGAATTAGTGGGTGATTCGCCTTTCTATAAATGAGTATCCCGCTTGTTACATTGGGTTCCCTTGCTTGTTACATTTGGTTTCCCGGCTTGAAACACTTTGTTCCCTCATGAGAAATCTTTGGTTTCAAGGCTTGAAACCCAAAGTTTCAAGCGTCTGAAACTAAAGTTTCTCCGTGATGAAACTAAAGTTTCCCATTGATGAAACTATGGTTTCTCATAAGGAAACTTTTAGTTTCCCGGCACGAAACTAAAATTGGTATGCCGGGAAATGATAAAAGGTATATAGGGCGATATTATTTGCCGGTAAGGATTTGTACAATGCGTTCGGCTGTACGTCCGTCCCAGCGTTCGGGAAGCTCACCTTGTTTCCATTCACCTTTCATCAGTGTATCCATTGCCTTGGCAAGTTCGGCAGGGTCTTCACCGACTAATTCGTTAGTCCCCATTCGCCAAGTTTCCGGGTGTTCGGCATACGTATTCAGCGTGATGCAGGGAATGCCCAGGAAAGTAGCTTCTTCGGCCACGTTGCCGGAATCTGTGATGATTCCTTTTGCTTTGTTGATGAGATATCCGAAGAAGAGGTAGTTCTGCGGTGGCATGATATGAAGATTCGGGGCTTCGATGCCTAACTCTTTGATTGCGTTGCGTACATAAGTATGTAAAGGTGCAACGATAGGCGTTCCTGCTGATTTTTCAATGATTGTATTCAAAAGCTGGCGCAGGTTCTCTTTGTCGTTGAGGAGTACGCGGCGGTTGAGAGTGAGCAGGAGATAGTCACCTTCTTTCAGTCCCAATACGGAAAACCAAATCGGTTTGAGTAACCGGTTCCGGTTATAGCGAATCGTATCAATCAAAATATTACCGACATAATATACATTCTCGCTTTCTGTTCCTGTTTGGTTCAGGTTACGGTTGGCAACCATTCCGGCTGTGAACAGATAGTCAGACAATCCGTCCGTAATCATGCGGTTCACTTCTTTCGGCATTTTCATATCGAAAGAACGGGTACCGGCTACGAGGTGGGCAACTTTGATTCCTTGTTTCTTGGCAACGATAGCGCAGCTCATGGTGGCAGTGAGGTCGTCTACCACGAGAACAACGTGTGCCGGGTTTTCAGTCAATTCCTGCTCGAAGGCTACCATGATTCCGGCTGTCAAACTTGTTGGATTACTGCTTTCTACTCCCAAATACACATCGGGAGCCTTCATGTCGAGGTCTGAAAACAGTGAAGCATCCAAACTGGTATCATCTTTTCTACCTGTATATACCAGGCGGTAAGAGATACTTTTACCCAGCGCCCGTGCGGCTTCAATAGCCCGTGTAATGGGTGCTATCTTCATGAAATTGGGGCGTGCCCCGGCAACAATTGTTATTTTCATACTGTTTCTATCAAATTCAGTTTAATTCTTGAAGCAAAAGTACATTTTCTTACGGAATTTATTTGTTACTTTGCAAACAAAATAACAAATATATGCCCACATTCGTTCAAATTCTTGATTTTATAGGCACATTTGCCTTTGCTATTAGTGGTATCCGGCTAGCTTCGGCAAAGCGATTCGACTGGTTCGGAGCTTACGTCGTAGGTCTTGCTACGGCTATTGGTGGTGGTACAATCCGTGATGTTCTGCTCGATGTTACTCCCGGGTGGATGACAGACCCTATTTATTTAATTTGTACAGGCGTAGCATTGCTTTGCGTGATTTGTTTCGGACGCTGGCTGATCCGCCTCAATAATACTTTCTTTATTTTCGACTCGATCGGTCTGGCACTGTTTACTGTTGTAGGTGTAGGCAAGAGCATTGCTTTGGGCTATCCTTTCTGGGTGGCTATCATCATGGGTAGCATTACGGGAGCGGCAGGCGGTGTGATTCGTGATGTCTTTATCAACGAAATCCCGCTAATCTTCAGAAAAGAAATTTATGCAATGGCGTGCGTAGTAGGCGGCATCACTTACTGGCTTTGTCATGTCGCAGGCATGGAGTCGTACGGATGTCAATTGGTTGGCGGTTCGACAGTTTTTTTTGCCCGTATTCTCGCCGTGAAATATCACATCTGCCTGCCTATATTAAAAGGTAGTGACGAAGTGGAGGCAAACGAGAACAAAGAGCAATGACGGAAGGAAGTTGGTTTATTCTTCCTTCACGTCCAGTTCCCCCTGGAAGCTTATGGATTGACGGTTTTGCATATTGACGTCAATACTTGTCGAACCATTTGAATATACTTTCACTCTGAAATCAAACTTATCTTCCGGGTTGCGGGCGGTGAATGTGATTACTGAATTGCCTTTCTTGTCTAGTTTCATGTTATACTCTTTAAGAGGGGCTTTGAAATTGAGTCCATTGCCTCCTCCGTAAGGGATACTGTAAGCCCGACCATAATAAGGTAAATAGGAGATTACCGAATCGTTTCTGATTTCCAGTGAGTATAAACTGGTCAATGGAATAGACCGGCCGCGCATAGGCATGGCGGTATTGACGTCTATCTTATAATTCTCTGAAACAATCAGTTCTTTCACAGCTTCTTTCTTCTGTTCCTTTTTCTCTTTCTTGCTTTGAGCCGAAAGAGTAGGGAGACCAACTAGCAAAGCTAGCAACAGCATAAGGATTTGTTTTTTCATTTTCATGTCAGTTGCATTTAGGTTGATATATATATATGTATAACAATCAAATATACTAAAAAGTCAGGAACTCCTCTCTTTTCTTTAATGAAAATTAAACAGAAATCCTGACCTTTATCTTATATTTCAGAAGAACTTAGAACTGTTCCAATATCTCAATCCGCTTTTCAATGGGAGGGTGCGTAGCAAACAAACCGCTGAATTTGCTATATAAGCCTTTGGTTTTCTTTTTAGGATTTTGAATAAATAATTGTGCTATGTCTTTCCGTTGCACTGCTTCTATTGCCGGATCGGCGGATATTTTACGCAAGGCACTGGCGAGTGCCAGCGGATTCTTCGTCATTTCCGCCGACCCTGCATCTGCCATATATTCGCGTTTGCGTGAAATGGCAAAACGCATCAGGCTGGCAAAAAGGAAACCGATAGCAGCTATCAGTAAAGCGATAAATATGAAGATGAAAATTCCTCCGCTACCTTTACTATTGCTACGTACACGTATATGTGTAATCGCATAGAACGTGATTTCCGTCAGCATGGAGAAGATGCCGACAAACACGATAGAGATTATCAGCAAACGTACATCCCGATTGCGGATATGAGTAAGCTCATGCCCGATTACTGCTTCCAGTTCCTCGTCATTCAGCTTCTGGATGATGCCTCTTGAAAGAGTAATAGTGTATGTGCGGTCATTGATACCGCTTGCAAATGCATTCAGTGAATCATCATAAATGATATTTATTTTCGGCATGCTCATGCCTTGAGACATACAGAGGTTTTCTACTAAATTATAAACGCGTTTGTTCTCTTTGCGGTCTAGTGGTTTGGAACATGTGGCAGAATTAATGATACTTGTATTGGCCCAATAGGCAATGAGAAACCAAATTACCACCACTCCTAAAGTATACGGTAGAGAAGAGAGAAAGAAATGATTGACCATAGGCATCATTTCAATCTCCATACTCTTTCCGTATCCAAAGAGAACGAGTAAGTAACAGGACAGATAAAGGAGTGCTGTTACCAAACAAGGAAAAAGTAGTAATAGGAATCCGGAACGTAAGTTGTTCCGGTTCTGTTGTGTTTGGATTCCGACGTATTGCATCGCGTGTTTATTTTTTGCAGTTGGGTGGGACGGTGGTGTTCGGATTAGAAACTAATTTTGGGTGCCTGTTCCAGATTAGCACGTTCGTTCTTTCCCAAATCGAACATAATTTCTCTTTGGAATCCGGTCATTCCCGCAATAATGTTTGAAGGGAATGTCTGAACGGCATTATTATATTCTTTGGTTGCCGAGTTGAAATAACGGCGGACAGCAGCTAACTTATTCTCTACATCGGCAATTTCTTCCTGTAATTGCAGGAAATTCTGGTTTGCTTTCAGGTCGGGATAGGCTTCCAATGTGATTTTCAGTCCTGACAGGGCCGAGGATAGCTGGTTTTCGGCGGCTATCTTTTCGTCGATAGTTCTGGCACTGACCGCACCGTTGCGTGCCTGAATCACCCGGTCGAGAGTTTCTTTCTCGTGTGCGGCATATCCTTTCACAGTGTCTACTAGTTGAGGGATAAGGTCGTGACGTTGTTTCAGTTGCACGTCAATGTCGGCAAATGCGTTTTCACGATTGTTTCTGAGTTTCACCAGGGAGTTGTACATGGATGCGAAAATAATTCCCAATAGTACAATAATACCTACAATAATAAGTATAGTCATAGCCTTTCATTTTATTTAAATATATTAATCAAAAGTAGGCTATTTGTTTTTTTCTGCCAAACAGAACAGAATAAAAATCATTAATTACCACCTGAAATCTATCCAAATGCACCCGAAAACTGTCATTTGATAGAATTAACCCCTAAGAAATGACGAATTTCCCCCTGTCTGGTATTCAAAATACCTTTAAACTTGCATCATCGAGAAAAACGAAATATTAACCATAAAACCCTTAAAGTATGAAAAGTTTAAGTTTCAGAAAAGATTTAATTGGAGTTCAGGAGGAATTGCTTCGTTTTGCGTATAAGTTGACTGCCGATCGTGAAGAGGCGAATGATTTATTGCAAGAAACATCATTAAAAGCATTAGATAATGAGGAAAAATATGTTCCGGACACAAATTTCAAAGGATGGATGTACACAATCATGCGTAACATCTTTATTAATAACTACCGAAAAATAGTACGTGACCAGACTTTCGTCGATCAGACTGATAATTATTATCACTTGAATTTACCGCAGGACTCGGGATTCATAAGTACGGAAGGTGCCTATGACTTGAAAGAAATGCATCGTATTGTCAACGCATTGCCTAAGGAGTATAAGGTGCCTTTTTCTATGCATGTATCCGGATTTAAATACCGTGAGATTGCAGACAAATTGGGCCTTCCTTTGGGAACTGTGAAGAGCCGCATATTTTTTACACGACAACGTTTACAACAGGAATTGAAGGATTTTGTATAAATGGGGATAATACATTCAAACAAGCTTATTGATAATGCAAGGAGCAACGAAGTAGACTTCGGTTGCTCCTTTATTTTTTCTTCTTCTTTATCTCTTTCTTTGCGGCTTTTCCCTCCGGTGGAAACTTGGGGACGAGATTCATAAGCCGTAATATTTGCTTCTGCCGTTTTAATATATACGCCGAAGGTTTCGCCGAGTTAAACCGTATCGGATTCGGGAGAGTGGCGGCGATTAGTGCACATTGACCTTTGGACAGCTTGGCAGCTGTAGTGTTGAACTTATATTTTGCAGCAGCCTGTGCGCCATAAATCCCTTTACCCATTTCGATTGAGTTGAGATAAACTTCCATAATCCGTTCTTTCGGCCAGAACAGTTCTATGAGAAAAGTGAAATAGACTTCCAGGCCTTTCCGCACCCATGAAGATTGTGGCCATAGGAATACATTTTTTGCTGTCTGCTGGCTGATAGTGCTTGCTCCACGTTTCCGTTTCCTTGTTTCATTTTCTTTCATCGCTTTTTTGATTTCCACGAAATCGAATCCGTTGTGTTCGGCAAAACGGTTGTCTTCGGAAGCTATCACTGCCATTGGCAGGCTAGGAGATATCTTATCAAAAGAAACCCACGTGTGCTTCCACGTGGGTTTATCTCCTGAAATGATCTGTTGAACACTTCGAATGACCATTAACGGAGTAATATAAACCGGCATGAACCGATAAATAATGACCGTCAGTAAGGTCGATGTAAAAAAGAGAATCAACAGATTGCGTGTATAACGCAGAATTTTTTTAATTAGAAGCTGCCTGTGCATCTTTAATCATTTGCTCACTTGCGTACATGTACACTTCTACACGACGGTTCTGTTCACGACCTGCGGCTGTATCGTTGCTGGCAACGGGATCGCTTTCACCCATACCTTGCACGCCTTTAATCTGGTTGGTAGAAACACCGCAACTTAATAAGTAACTGGATACACTCTGTGCACGTTCTTGTGACAGGTTCAGGTTCTTTTGCTGGCTTTGTGCGGCAGTACTGTTCTTCCAGCCCTGATTGTCGGTGTATCCATAGATAGATACATCCATATCTCTGTTCTGGTTGAGCACATTGTTGGCGAATTTGCTTAATGCAGATTTAGCAGCAGCACTCAGATTAGCATTACCTGTTGTGAAAAGGATTCCTGAATCGAATGTCACTTTCACGGCTTGCAATCCGTTGTTGTCTGTTATCTGTTCTACTTGTGCGCCTTCAATTTGTTTTGCTTCTGCTGCGGCCTTATCCATTTTTTTACCAATGAGAGCACCTGTTCCTGCACCTACTGCCGTACCGATAGCAGCACCGATAGCAGCGCCTTTACCTTTACCGATAACACCACCTAGGATAGCACCCAATGCAGCACCCGAACCGCCACCAATAGCAGCACCTTTACCAGTGTTATTCATACTTGCACATCCACTGAATATCATGGTTATACTCATAAAGAGAACCATAAATTTCATCTTGTTCATAATGTTGATGTTTTAATTGTTTAATAATAATCTGTTTTTATATTTTAAATAACAACGCAAAGATACATATTATTTGCCAAGGTGATACTTTTTAAGTTAAAATAACTCGCACACTCTTGGCAGAGTGCTGAAAAATGTCGATAAACTGTTACTTTCCGACTACGGACGGGAGGTTCAGGCATTTCTTCCTAATGATGATAAACCAGCTTAGGAGGATAAGTCCTTTGGCAACAGTTGTGACGCTGACTGCCCACCAGATACCTTCTACTCCCATGCCCATTCGTACAAATAGAATGGCAAGCGGGATACGCATATAATTACATCCGATACTGATAATAGCAGGAGGTACGGTACGCCCGATACCATAGAATACTCCTTGCATGGTGATTTCGAGCATCATGAAAAGCTGGGAATACCCGTCAATGCGTAGAAATACACCTCCGGCCTCATAGGCTGCCTGCTCGGGTACGAATATTGAAAAGACTTCGTTTCCGAAGAAGATGAATAGCAGTGTACAGAAAGTTCCGAAGATTCCTGTCATCCATAAGGTGGTATACCATGCTTTGAGCACTCGTTCGGTTCGTCCGGCAGCATAGTTTTGGGCGATAAAAGCACTGAGTGCGGTTGAGAATCCTTGTGAAGTGTTCCAGGTAATTGCTTCGATTTGTCCTCCGGTCGTGAAAGTCATTAAGCCGATGTGGCCGCCTTGCTCAGAGGCGGTACGGCAGAGGAACATATTGACAAATGCAAACAGGGTATTCAATGTGGCTACGGGTAATCCTAGTTTTAGGATACGTCGTGTGTATCTCTTCTTTAATTGAGTGAAGAAAGGAAATCCACCGAGCAGTGAGTCTTTTCGGAAACGTAGTTGGTAGATGAAGATAGAGAAAACAGTAGCTTGTGAAATCCAGGTTGCATAAGCGGCGCCATTGGTCTCCAAACCGAAACCGAAGATGAACAGAGGATCAAGAATGATATTCAAAAGAAGTCCGGCACCACTGATATAGAACGGGATTTTACTTCGTCCTGCGGCATTGTAGATACCTGTAAAGGCGGCGGAAAGGAAAATAAACGGCATTCCGGTAGAGATAATCCGTAGATATTCTATTGCATTGGCGGTAATGTGTACCTCAAGTTCGTAGATACAGATGATAGGTTCTGCAAGGATGAAAAGTAATCCGCCCCAACAGAGAGAAATGATAAGTGCAATCGTAATGTTATGGGAGGCAAAGTGACGGGCATCTTCTTGATTTTGTGCGCCGATAGATTGTCCTACACTGACTTCGGAACCTACCTTATTTAATAGGGAGATAGAACCGGACATCCATGTCAGGATTCCGACAGAACCAATGGCTGCTACGGCTTCACTACCCAGCCGTCCTACCCATGCCATATCCGTGAGACTGTATGCCATTTGGATAAATGACGTAGCCATGATAGGCATTGCTAAATTGAATAGTTGACGATTGATTGGCCCGTGTGTCAGGTTTTTAATTCCTTGCATTTCTTTTTCTATTTAAAAGGAGGCGCAAAGATACATAAATTTACTATCTTCGCACATTAAATCATTCATTAATCAAAGTATACAGATACTATGAAACAGAAATTTTCTATTCTTTTATTCCTGTTGCTTTTATGGTTCACAGGTTCTCAGGCGGTAGCTCAGAATGCTCCGAACCCTTTTGATATTGAACAACCTTCGCTTCGCGTATTTCTTCCGGCGCCGGAATTGGCTACAGGTCGTGCTGTAGTGGCGTGCCCGGGTGGTGGATATTCGCACTTGGCTGTAGACCACGAAGGATATGATTGGGCACCGTATTTCAACAAACAGGGTATCGCATTGATCGTTCTGAAATATCGTATGCCGAATGGTGACCGTACACTTCCTATTTCGGATGCCGAGGCTGCCATGAAGATAGTGCGGGACAGTGCTGATGTATGGAATCTGAATCCGAGAGATATCGGTATCATGGGATCTTCTGCCGGTGGACATCTTGCATCGACAATCGCGACTCATGCCAAACCGGAACTTCGTCCTGATTTCCAGATTCTTTTCTATCCGGTAATTACAATGGATAAGTCGTATACTCACATGGGTTCCCATAACAGCCTTTTGGGTAAGGATGCTTCTGCTGAGTTGGAAAAGGAGTATTCTAATGAGAAGCAAGTGACAAAAGAAACACCGCGTGCTTTTATCGTTTATAGTGATGATGATAAGGCTGTTCCGCCCGCTAATGGAGTGAATTATTATCTGGCTCTGAATAAGAATGGTGTTCCTGCTGTTCTGCATATTTACCCTTCCGGTGGTCATGGTTGGGGAATTCGTGAAGGTTTCCTTTATAAGGATGAGATGTTGAACGAACTGACTTCATGGTTACGTAGTTTCAAAGTTCCCCGTAAGGATGCCGTTCGTGTAGCTTGTATTGGCAATAGTATTACGTATGGAGCACGGATTAAGAATCGTGATCGTGATAGTTATCCTTCTGTTTTAAGTCGTATGCTGGGTGACGGTTATTGGGTAAAGAATTTCGGAGTAAGTGCCCGCACGTTGCTGAATAAGGGTGATCGTCCTTATATGAATGAAAAGGCTTATCAGGATGCATTAGCTTTCAATCCTAATGTTGTGGTTATCAAACTGGGAACAAACGACAGTAAATCGTTTAACTGGAAACATAAATCCGACTTCACGAAAGATATGCAGACTATGATTGATGCTTTCAAGGCATTGCCTGCCCAACCGAAAATCTATCTCTGTTACCCTTCTAAGGCATACCAAGCTAATGAAAGTATCAACGATGATATTATTTCTAAAGAAATTATTCCGATGATTAAAAAAGTTGCCAAGAAAAACAAGTTGGATATAATTGATCTTCATACGGCAATGGATGGAATACCACAACTCTTTCCGGACAAAATTCATCCGAATGAAGAAGGTGCCAAAATAATGGCAAAAACTGTTTACGAATCAATTAGAAAATAGAAGCATATCTTTTTACTTTGATTATTTAGCCTTCTAAAATGCTGGTAATCATACGAAAAACTATTTAAGCAAATATTTGTAAATGTTATAGCCACTAATACTATAGAAAGTAGGTATTAGTGGCTATTCTTCTTATAATATGCTAAAAAAGTGTCATTTTGAAAGAATGGGAAGCCTGTAATATCTAATTTTGTGCTCGTGAATGTGTTGAAATGATTAATGGATAATGTCTTTACTTCATCAATTATGAGCAAACAACAAGATTTTGTGTTCTTATCAAAGTTAATGGCTAATGCCAATATGGGGTGGTGGGAAGCTAATTTGGCAACGGAATGTTATACCTGTTCCGAATATATATCTGAGATTCTGAATTTGGATGAAACAGGGACTATTAGTTTTGAGGATTTCAATAAACGTATTTTGAATGAAGAACAAGGTCCGACAACGGTTCGCTCTTTCGATGTACAGTCGATGTCGGAAGTCGTTTATTTATTAAAAACCCAAAAAGGGTCAGTTTGGATGCGTAGTAAGATTTGTTTTCGAGAAGTAGATGATAAGGGAAATACGATTGTGTATGGCATTGCAGAAATGCAGGACGGACCGGATACTGCAATAGCTTGTCAGGCTTTACAACGTAGCGAACGGCTTTTACATAATATTTATAAGAATTTGCCTGTTGGCATTGAGTTGTATAATAAGGAGGGAGTATTGGTCGACCTCAATGATAAAGAATTGGATTTGTTTCATGTAGATAGTAAGGAGGAACTTCTAGGCATCAATATTTTCGAGAATCCAGTTTTCCCGGAAGAGATGAAGGAGAGGTTGAGGAATAATGAGGATGCGGACTTTACCTTTCGCTATGATTTCTCAAAGTTAGGAGAATATTATTCGAATAATAAGGCGGAAGGTACAATCGATCTTGTGACTAAAGTAACTACTTTGTATGATGAGAATCATAATCCGGTTAATTATCTGCTGATTAATGCTGATAAAACGGAGACTACGGTTGCTTATAATAAGATTCAGGAATTTGAGGAATTTTTTGAGTTAATAGGTGACTATGCGAAAGTGGGTTATGCTCATTTTAATATTCTAAGCAAGCAGGGACATGCACAGAAAAGTTGGTATAAAAATATAGGAGAAGAGTCTGGAACTCCTTTATCCGAGATTATTGGTACATATAAATCTTTTCATCCTGATGACCGTGATTTGATTCTTCAGTTTTTTGAGGAGGTACAAAAAGGAAATGCTGATAAGTTAAGTCATAAAATACGTGTCTTTAGGGAGAATGGAGAGTGTACATGGACGCATGTTAATCTCTTTGTCAGAAAATATGCACCCCAAGATAAAGTCATAGAATTGATTAGTATTAATTATGATATTACAGATTTGAAACAGATAGAAGAAATGCTCGTTAATGAACGTGATAGAGCTGAAGCTTCAGATCGTTTAAAGTCAGCTTTCTTGGCTAATATGAGTCATGAAATCCGTACTCCGTTGAATGCTATTGTTGGTTTTTCAAGTCTGTTGGCCAGTGCGGAAAATGTAGTGGAAAAGGAGCTTTATAATTCTTTAATTAGTCATAATAACGAACTTTTGCTTAATCTGATCAATGATATCATTGATTTGTCTAAAATTGAAGCCGGATATTTGGAGTTACATCAGAATTGGTTTAATCTTACGGAGCTTCTTGATGAGTGTGTGGCAGAATATGCTCGTCTTCTTCCTTCTGGTGTGGAACTTCTGACCAGTTATCCGGAACATGATGCTTTGGTGGAACTTGATAAGTTGCGTATCAAGCAGGTATTGAATAATTTTCTTTCAAATGCTTTGAAGAATACGATTCGTGGATATGTGGAAGTGTTTTATGAAATAGATAAGCATTGCGTTAGAATTGGGGTAAAAGATACCGGTCGTGGTATTCCTCAGAATATGTTGGAGAAGATATTTGAAAGATTTGAAAAAGTGGACTCTTTTGCACAAGGTGTGGGGTTGGGGTTATCTATTTGTAAATCTATTGTCGATAAAATGAACGGACGAATACAAGTATACTCTCAGCTAGGATTGGGCACTACTTTTATTGCAGAGCTACCTTGTCATTCCATATTAGTCAATGAATAAAAAACAATTGATGTTTCTGTGGTTTTATACCTGTTTGCATTTATTCATTCGGATATCTCATTATATAAATTAGCCAGTTTGTTATATGTTCTTTGTGCAGGCATTCCCCGAGGAGTAATATCATCTTTCCCCTGTAATAATTTTGCTGATTTAAATCCGATAACCATTCTAATATTTTCTTCAGTCGGATTTTCATAATCAGGATACTTAACAAAAGGAATATCTGTTGTAGCTGCATCTTGTTCTTCAAACAAAGAACTTATTTTCATAAAACTTTCTCTAATAGCCTGTGACATTCCTAGTATATCCGTTTGTTATTCAATAATTAAGGTCAGTTGTTCGGCTTGTGGTATTGGCTACACTGAATTTGGGCTAATAGATAATACCTATTTTCCTGAATATCCTAAAAGTACGACTTATCAACGACGACTTCTACCGCTTGTAATGATGAAATCAAGAGAAAGACAAAGAATAAATCCCTGATAATCATTGATTATCAGGGATTTATTCTTTAGTCTAGTGATCCGCCTGGGGCTCGAACCCAGGACCCCAACATTAAAAGTGTTGTGCTCTACCTGCTGAGCTAGCGAATCAATCCTTGTTACTTTCTTTCGAAATGCGGGTGCAAAGGTAGAACATTTTTTTATAACTCCAAAGGATTTCAAACATTTTTCTTATCTTTGTGCCATTATCAACAATATACATTATTAATATATGGCTGCTGACGATAAAAAAATTATCTTCTCAATGGTAGGGGTGAGCAAAGCATTCACTCCAAATAAAAATGTGTTGAAAGACATTTACCTGTCATTCTTTTATGGAGCGAAAATCGGTATTATTGGTCTGAATGGTTCCGGTAAGTCAACGTTAATGAAGATTATCGCAGGTTTAGAGAAATCCTATCAGGGAGAAGTGGTCTTCTCTCCGGGGTATTCCGTAGGTTATTTGGCGCAGGAACCCTATCTTGACAACACGAAGACAGTAAAAGAAGTAGTAATGGAAGGTGTGCAACCCAT
>ULVY01064406.1_pt1 | contig 83386 bp, 84 predicted proteins | sample 1959861 | NCBI WGS metagenome assembly ULVY01 (sample SAMEA4835798, study PRJEB28245) | human gut metagenome | biome: gut microbiome; material: fecal sample | place: Denmark | collected 2008
TCATTCACACCTCCAATACCGGGATAAATATTGATCGGCCTGTTTAACAAAATAACTCCAGGTAGCGAACCTAGAGTTATTATACCGAACATTTGTTCTATTGTCAATTCAATTTCTTCTCTATTAGTGGAATCAGCTCTTGGTCGGCCGGTAGCCACTCCACAGAAGCGAGAGTATCCTTCGTGAGCCACTTTGCCGCTTCATGTTCCACCAATACCAAATCACCTTCCGTAACATGACATAAATAACACTTCATAGATAAGTGAAATGTTGGATAGTCATATTCAATGGTATGAAGATATTCATCTACTATAATTTTTGTCGCAAGTTCTTCATGGATTTCACGTACTATCGCTTCCTCCGGAGTTTCATTTGCTTCAACCTTTCCGCCCGGAAACTCCCAACCATCTTTGAACTCACCATAGCCTCGCTGTGTAGCAAAAACCATATTATCTTTTCTTATAACTGCAGCAACAACATTAATTGTTTTCATATTACACACACTTCTCATCTGCTATTTATATAGACTAATCAAGTCTTCTAAAGAAATCTCTATGCCCGCTGCTTTCAATTCATCTTTTCTAGCTTCATATAATTTTGTAAGAAGTGGAACCGGATCCAGACCATAGTGAAGCTGGTTATGGCAATTACTGCATAGCGAAACAATATTTGCCGGGACATCCAAACTAAACTCAAAATTATCCTGCTCTGATAATGGAATCAAATGATGCGGTTCTGTATAATTGGTTCCATTTGTCTTTCGAATAAATCCAGGATGAACTTCTCCGGGTTCTTGGCATTCACATTGATAATTGGCCCGTTTTAGTGCCTTCAATGCAACAGCCTTATCACGTGGGTATGTATAGCTTTCTGCGGTGGGTATCGGATCCTTTCTTGTTTCTGGAACCGGAATATATGAGTCGTCTTCCGGCAGCTCTGATTCCGTAACTTCATCAATCGCTTCAATTAATGCGTCGTCTACCTTCTTTTCGAATTTCTTAACTGCTTTTTTCTGTTTCTCACTGTCTGGCGGGTATCCTATACCATGATACAAAAACTTAGAAAATTCATGATTTGTCCAATTCTTTGTAACTGGATTATCATTCTTCCAATCAATAATCTGCTTTAGCCATGTCATAGGGCCTTTGGATTCATCAAGCGCTATCCCCAGAATATCCATATAGAACTTTATATGGTCCTCAGAATAAATATTCATATACTTATCCGGGAAATAGATACAGAGCAGCTTCCCTTTCAATATTGTTGAAAGAAGATTCTTTTCAATGGCCGCATAGTCTTCATTTCCACCGGCAACAATCAACTCATATATTGCCAATTTAACATTGTTATACGCTGCATCAATTGCGTCTTCCGTATCAGCGGTCCCAAACTTAGCAACGGTCTGATATCTATTTTCATTTGGATCATAATAAAAACCGTACTTATTTGGAGTTCCATTACGGATACTTCCCCAACACATTAATTCATGCGTAATACGATAGCAAAAAGTATCTTTCCTTCCACTTCCATATACGTAATCTTCTTTTGGGAGGTCCATTAATTTCTTAACAGTATAGTCACTAACAAATTTTTTTACCTTTGCAATAGCCTCGGCCTCACCCTCATGTACCTGTTTATCAAAGGCCTCTATCTTCATTTGCAATGTTTTGTTTACAACAGTCTTTTTAGGTAAAACAGATTTCCCCGGTGCTCCCTGCAGGGCAATGTTATCTAAAATGCACTGACACATCTTGATATTTGCTTCAAATAAATATCCTTGATTGCCGCTTCCGTCACTTGTAAATGGAGCATATTTTGAAGGTAATAAAGGCTGCAACTCATCCCATATGTTTTTAGGATTAATCGGCGCGTCAATAATGAAATAGTCCGAATCAACTCTCCAACCTTCTCTTTTCCAGTCAGCTACCAATTCTTCCGGTCTTTGAGCCGAATAGCAATCTGACTTGGCAATACTAATTGCAACCACCTGCTGTTTATAACCATGAATAATAACATCGCCAGCTTTTACATTTTGCATTCTACTCCATGAATGATTTGCCGCCGATCCATTATTCCCTTGCTGCGGTGCCCATAAGTATCCTCCTGAATACTCCTCTGCGAATGTTTTATTTTGCATTACATAAAAATAGTTTCTTTTCTTCTTATCTGGTAGTTCATAGAAATACTGCTGAGGTGTTCCCGTTCTTACCACTTTTCCCTGCTGAAGCATATATCTAAGCTCATCAGAAATCTGCGACTCATTCTTATTTCCAGGATAAACAATATTCATAATTTCCCTAGCAGTCACTGGTCTACCATATGCCTGCATTAATATTAAAATGAGCTGTGCTCTTGTTTTCCCGTTTTGTTTAGCTTTTATTGTATCAGCCATTTACTGCACCCCCTTTCCAGAAATACTCAAAATTGGAAGTGGAGAATTATCCCCTCTTTACAATTGCCCACGTATGGTTGTAAGTTTCACCACTTTTTAACTTTATAGCCATGCGTATACAACAATAAAATGATCATTATACACCCTTATTAAAAATAGTTTGTAACTATAGCATCTAATGCATTGGCAATTTCTTTAAAATCAGTATTTAAGTCCAATGTTTTAACACTAATTTTATTACCACTCATCCTATAATCATTGTCTGGAACTACTTCTTCATCTGTTTTTGCATAAAGTAGCATTCCAGCAACTTCATGCTTATTATCGCCAAAACTGTAATCCATATTTTTTACATATGTAAATATCTGATATAGATTATCTGAATGAATCTTATAATTATCAAACTGTGTCTGCATTGCATGCATATAATATTTTGCATCAATAATAAGCACCTTGCTGCCATTTTCAAGCATAATATCACTTTGCATCACCGGTAGCATTGTGTTAATTCCATCATCAAGGGCCCATGGAATCTGCGACGCGCTAACTTTTAAATCTCGATGTTCTTTTCTAAAATACTCTAAGATAAATTTCTCATAAAGTCGACTCATCCTTTGCTCATCTATATATTTTTGTAACTTTACATTCCCCGCAATATCTGATTGTAACATTCCCTTTAGTACCAGGTAACATACATTTACTAGCATTTCATAAGTCTGATTATTTTTATTGAATCTCTGATGCCAGTTTATCTGTAAAGGATCTATCTCTGTTACTTTATCAAAAAACAATAGTAAACGTTTTAACTCCTTCTTATTTTGTCTGCTGATATCGCTATGTAATAAAACAAGCATTGTAGTCTTCAATATTCCATTTAAATAGGAATCCACAGAAAATTCATCATATTCGCAAACAACTTTATGGTTCATCAAAGTGTTTTGCTTTAATGACTCAGATAACAATAGCTTTCCTTTTGGCCCATTGAGTGCCTCGGCAGTTTCTCGATATTCTCTACCCAATCCCCTTTTTATTTGTACAGAAACGCCCTTACATAAAATTGCAGCTAAAAGATCAGCAGCATTTTCAAATTCTTCATTAGCATATTTTTCGTATCCTTGGGCACGTAAAATCTGATACGCATAAGAGAGCATATAATAAATATTTTGAATTTTAATCATTGTACTGAACCATAGAGTGCCCTTTCCCAGTCACGAATTTTTGAAGGTTCATCGAACCAATATTCATTTATTAATGGAACCAATTCATACCTAATGACTGAAGTTAGCCAGTTGTCATCAATATCGTTTTCTGTACAGAAGTAACTATGTCCAATTCTAAAACCTTTCCCCAATGTTTCGTCTTCCTCTATTACCTTATTCAAACGCTCCACTGTAGAAATAAGATTATTAAATTTAATGTTATTTTTACTTTCTTTATATTTTATGAATCCCTCTGTATTAAACGCCGGAGCAAATTCATAAAATGCAAATCGACGTCTTAGGGCATAATCCAACATTGCTAAACTTCTATCTGCTGTGTTCATTAAGCCGATCAAGTATACGTTCTTAGGGACAGAGAATTGCTCATCTGAATATATAAGCTGGATTTTCATTCCTCTCTTATCATTTTCTATCAACATGAATAATTCTCCAAAGATTTTACTTAAATTTCCTCGGTTAATCTCATCAATAATAAAGAAATAATCATTATCACTATCTATTTCGGCTTTTTTGCAAAAGTTATAAAACGAACCTTTCTTCAGCTCAAATCCGTTTTGTGTCGGTCTATAGCCCATTATAAAATCCTCGTATGAATAACTCTGGTGAAACTGTACCATCATTACCCTACTTGTATCTTTTACACCCATCATAGAATAAGCTAAACGCTTTGCTGCAAATGTTTTTCCTACTCCAGGCGCTCCTTCAAGAATAATATTTTTCTTATTTTTCATAAGATTGATAAGCGTATTATATGCATCTCTATTCATATACACTTCATTTAAAAACATTTCTGGGGTATACTCAGGATATTCAATTTCTACTTCTTCAACGTCCTCCGGCATCTCCTCATCAAATAGTCCTAATAAATTTTCTACATAGTCAGAATACGCTGTGATATCCGTCAAAGTTTTCATAACTGCTTGACCAGGATGTTCCCACTCTCCCTTGTTGGTCCATCTTACTTTTCTTACATTATTATAATCATCTGGAACATTATCATCATAATAGTAATCAGATACAACTTCACCTTTACCAACAACTTGATGCATACCCTTCTTTACAATTATAATATCTCCAACTTTCATTTCTCTTGAAAATTGCCACGTTGCATGCGCAGCATTTTTGTAGGACAGAGAAGGATCAAAGCATTCTTTCATTTTTTGCTTCATTTCATCCTTGGTTTCAAACTTAAGCAAATCTCCTATTTTTCCCCAACCAATCGCCATTATGCCTTTGTTGTAAAATTCTTCCCATTTACAAGCCCGATCACCTGGTGAATATATCCAATAGTGTCTTGTTGAAATATCGCTATTAACATCGGCCGGAACAGAAACTACTTCCGGTTTCTCGCCTCCATTAGACGTTGAATATTTTAACAAACTGCTTAAGTTGTCCATTGTATTATGTATAGTTTCTTGATTCATTACGCATCTCCTCCATTATTATCATATAAGGTTTCCAGATAGTCATCCGATAATACCTTCTTTTTTATATCGTTATGGCGATCTGAAGATGTCATAAACCATGTTGGCCTTTGCACCACGTGTAGAAGTCCAGCAAATTCAAAGTGTTGCGGAGTATACTGATGTCCCTTGGGTTTTTCTATAACATTTTTCATGGTAAATGTGTAGTCACCGTCTCTGTATTTCATAATATTTTCTTCTAATTCTTTTTCCTCTATCGGATCATCATCATGCCTTACAAATGTATTCAGCATGTACCATTCCCACTTATCTAGTTTCGAATATTTCTGGAGTGCTTTTAAAGTGGCTCTCAATGGACATAGATGCGATCCGTCTGAATTCGTAAAATAATAATTCATTAAAGCATCACAGTATGCCTCTTCATATAATGTTTTTATCTGAAGTTCAACTTTTTTCTTAGTATCTTCATCAATTGATGGATCATCTGCAACCTGATTTTCTAACGTCGCAGCATTATAAATTAGTAATCCCCTATCCGTCAGTAATTTGTCAGCTTTCAATTCTCCGCGGCTGGAAAAACATTCCCGATTTATTAGTCCAAGATTTTCACTGACTTTTTTTACCGTTCTTACTGCCCCAGCAGACGACATTCCCATTTTAGGTACTAGTTCTTCTTGAAGCGTGTTTCCCCATTTACGCTCTTTAACAAAATCCGATAACATTAAATAATCTATCATCAATCTAAACTGTCTATGGAATTCTGGTCCAATATTTCTACCAGTATAGTCCCATCCTTTTAAATCCATAAAATACCTCCCTACAGTTTTCTTAAAACTAAAATCTCATCATATTTGATTATTCCTCCTCTATTACCTCGTGGTAAATGTAAGTAACGATCTCGAATCAAGTATTTGAAACTCAGTTCAAATTTATAGCCATTTTTTTCTGCTATTTCTTGCAGAACTTTTGCAGTTGGAATAACTTGTCCTCTAATATTACTGTCTCCAACAACAATCGTATAATATCCACCCTGTTTAAGAGCCTCCTTCACTGCTATCAAATTCTTAGACATGTCTTCAAAATATGTATTAACCATTTTTGCTCTCTTTGCATCTACTTCAGCTATTGCTGATGTTATAGGCCGCAATATTTCAGATTGATTTGCATATTCAAATTCATCATAAAATGATCCTACAATTTCTGTTCCAATATATGATTTTCTATTAGTTCTCAATTCTGAGTCTGTTGCTAATCCCAGCCACATATCTTCAAATTTTAAGCTTCGAACATAATCATAAGCGTTAATATATGGTGGCGAAGTAACTGCTGCATCTATTTCGCTTTTAGCATTAATAATGCGTGCATCATTGCTCTCCATGACAATGCTTTTATTATTGAATTGACTAACCACTTCTGAATATTCTGTAATCGCTTTTCTGTACATTTCCTCGTACTTAAAAAATATTTCCATTGGCACTTCCGGAATCTTTGGGTATCTAGTAGATATATAGGGTTTGGGTGATACCTCATCTGCATTAGAACATTTCCTAATTATCCCGGCCAAAACTACATACAGATAATTTTTCACCTTACAATTTTCCTTGCAATTTTCGTCTATATACCATTTAATAAAGGAAAGTTGTACGATTGATGTTTCACAAAACCATTTTTTTATATTCGGTATTTGAGGTATCCAATGAAGCTTTATATCCGACTTCTTTGTATTCTTTAATCCATTTACAACTCTATCAATTAAACAAAAATCCTCCATCTTATACTCTTCTGTTTTTACGCTAATTAGTAAACGTGCAAATGGATCTATATCCACAGATAGCGCATTACGTCCTAAGAGCATAGCTTCTATTGCTGTAGTTCCTGAACCACAAAACGGATCCAAAATGGTATCTCCAACATCAGAATAATTTTCAATTGCATACCTCGGTACAGCCGAAATATATCTAGTAGGGTATTTATTAAACAATCTATTGGTTGATGATACAACTTTAGATTTATCCGGTATAATTTCGTACACCTGTCCTTGGACTGCGTCTGCCGGAAAATCTTGTAATTTTATAGCCTTCATGTTACTCCTCACTTTTCTAGTTTTACAATACTCTCTCTTAAGTATTGCCTTATATGCTCTGTTTTTTTATATTGTTGCGAACTAGTAATTATAAGCCTCTTTACTTCTATTTCCTCAACTCGAAACCCTATTCTTTCACTAATTTTTGCAAGAAAAATATCTGTCGGAATAATTATTCCTGCATAGGCCGAATTACTTACAACTATTGAGCAATGTCCTCCTTTTTTCAAAGTCGCATAAATCTGCTTTAATGTTTCTTCCATATCTGCAAAATATCCATTCAACATATCTGGAATACGGTTGGTCCACAACTTTTGCTGTCTAAGCAAAGGTAAAATTTCATCATTCAACTCTGATAAATGAAAATTATCATAACGACTTGGCCAGGTTGCATGACAATGTGATCGAATCGACTTCATTCTAATTTCCTTCTGCCCTTCTGTTGAATGAATAAAATCGCCAAACCAAAGCTCTATTATATAAATCTTTGTATAATCAAAACAATTTGCATAGGGTGGCGAAAAGAGCACTAAATCCAGAGATTCTCTTTCTATTCTCTCTGAGATGGTAGTTGCACTGTCTATATACAAAAGTGGCATTTGGCCGTTATCCCTTGGATCATAATCCACTTTTATAGAGTTAACCTTATCAACAATTTTTTCTAGTGCATATTCCCTTGCACCTTTCTCTCCATATGTCGGTGGATTTTTCTTTTTCTTTAATCCATTTCCTGCCTTTCTATACAATGAACATTCTTCTAAGGTACACAACCAAGAAAATTTCAACAATTCGCCTGCTTTTGACCCCTGATTATCAAGAATATATTTTCTGATATTTAACTGACATTGCAACATATCTTCGTCAAAAACCCGGCACATATATTCATTATCGATAAATTGGTAATTGGGGTTTATTTTTTTTCTTTTTAATTCATCTACGAGCTTATCAAGCTCCTCTATATCTTTCTCTGTATAAACATTAGTTTTTACCTTTGTAATAAAAGCCGCAAATGGATTAACCTCAAATCCTATTGAGTCAATCCCATGCTTCTGCGCAACTGTTAAGGTTGTACCAGCACCACAAAATGGATCGCAAACAATACTATCTTTGTCTACACCATATTCCTCAAATATTTTTTCGACCAGAATTGGTGAAAAGCCCTCTTTATAATTAAACCATCTATGTCGTGCAAAATCTGAACTAAAAACAAAATTAGTATCAACATTTGTATATGTTGCACTTTCTAGCTCTCCATTTACCACATTATAACTTTCGTCTAGTTTTTTATAAAAACCCGGCAAATCATTATAATTCATCGGAATTTCCTCCATAATTCTTTTTTCTTGGATCCAGTGGCTTAATCGCATCTTCGGGAATCAACCATATATTTCCTTTATACTCTGCACCAGGAATCCTTCCATCTTTGCAGTACAAAGACACTCTTCGTTGTGAAATATTCCATTTTTTTGCAAATTCCGCTGTAGTCATATAGTTCATATATAATCCTCCAAATAAAAATCCTCTATTGATATTATATTCTCTCGGCGGAATACTTTCAATCAAAATACTAGGGTGTTTTGTTTTGTATAATCCACACACAACCCTTCACAAATAAAATCTCGAAGTAAAACACTGCCTTCGGAATTTCTAACACCCTTAATAAAAAATTTCTCTCAGTATATATTTTTCCGCAAAAAAAGATACATAATCTTCTCAATCCCGATAATCCGCATAAATGCGTCATTTCTTGTTGTTTCTTTCTATAACTTCAATACCACCGTTAAGAATAATTTTATCCCACTCTTTAAGACAGGGGTTATACTATTCGCGGACACCAAATCTCTACCGATACTATTCCGGCGCACAACTTTGGTATCAACAAATTTTTGCACCCCTCTTAAATTTCTATTTTCTATATACATTTTTTCCTGCTAAAAACACAGGTACATAATCTTCAAAAAAGCCCTGAAACCCGCTTAAACTGGGGCTTTACGTGATAGCAAGCAAACAGTTTCAACATGCCCGCTCATCCCGAACATATCACAGCATCTCACGCGCTCCACCGCGTATCCTCTTTCATCCAGATACTTCACATCGCGCGCCAATGTGGCGGAATCGCAACTGACATAGACTACCCGCTTTGGCTGCATCCGGACGATCGTGTCGAGGCAGACGCTGTCACAGCCTTTGCGCGGCGGATCGACGACGATGACATCGGCATAGACCTGATTTTTCTCATACTCCCTTGGAAGTACCTCTTCAGCTTTTCCGACGAAAAACTCGACATTTTCCATGCCATTTAATGCCGCGTTCCGGCGGGCATCCTCGATCGCCGGAGGGACGATCTCTACACCGTACACTTTCTTCGCTTTCTGCGCCAGAAACAGGGAAATGGTTCCGATTCCGCAGTACAGATCCCATACAGTCTCCCCATCGGTCAGCCCCGCGTATTCCAGCGCCGTTCCATAGAGTTTTTCCGTCTGCACCGGATTGACCTGATAGAAAGAAAGCGGCGAAATCTGGTACGATACATTTCCGATTTTATCTGTGATATAGCCCGGTCCGTATAAGTTTACAAGCTCCGCACCAAGAATCACGTTTGTTTTTTCCTGATTGATGTTGTAGGAAATACTGGTCATGCCAGGGACTTCTTTTAAGCGTTCCACAAAAATATCCGCGTGCGGCAGCTTCTTTCCATTGATGACGAGACAGACCATCAGCTCGCCGTTTGAAAATCCCTTCCGAATCAATGCATGGCGAATCAGACCCTTGTGCGTCTCCTCGTCATATGGCGCAATCTGGTATTCTTCCATGATTTTCTTGATAATATCCAGAATTACCGCATTTTCTTCGACACCCAGCAGGCAATCCTCCGCTTCCACAATATGGTGGGTGCGTCCCGCGTAAAATCCGGCAATGATTCTTCCATCCTTATCACGCCCAAACGGAAACTGTGCCTTGTTGCGGTAGCGCCACGGGTGCTCCATCCCCAGGATCGGCTCCATCACGATGGTTTTATCCACAATCACACTATCTGCCTGCTCCGGCAGCCGCAGATTCTCCATCCCGCCGATCCGGCGCAGGTTATTGTAGACCTTGCGCTCCTTAAAATGAAGCTGCGCCTCATAACTCATCATCTGAAGCTGGCAGCCGCCGCACTGTCTTGCGACCGGGCATTCCGGCATCACGCGGTCTTTGGATGCTTCCAGCACCTCCATCAGACGGGCAAAGCCGTAATTTTTCTTCATTTTCATCGCCCGCGCCCGGATCCGATCCCCGATCACGGCATCTTTTACAAACCAGATATAGCCGTCCTGCTTTCCGATCCCGGCTCCATCTTCGCTCATATCTTCGATTGTCAGTTCAAATTCATCATTTTTCCTGATTTCCACGTTTTTTTGTACTCCTCATTTTCTTTATTTCGCATCCAGATAATGCGCCCGCTCTCCGCCAATATATTTCAGCCTCGTTCTCGCACACGTCACATGGGCGCCGCCGATCGCACGGATCGAGGTCCGCACCGGAACTGCAACCGGGCGCAGGTGCATACCGATGAAAGTGTCTCCGATATCGATGCCCGCGTGTGCCTGAATCCGCTCTACGGCTGTCGGATGTTCAAATCCCGCATAGGCTGCCGTTGCAAAGGAACCGCCTGCTTTTAGCTGCGGCACGACGTTTACCATCTCCAGACCATATTTTTCCGCCGCTTCTTCTTCCACAATCAGCGCCCGGTTCAGATGTTCACAGCACTGTGCCGCCAGATAAAGCCCCTGCGACTTGGTAACTGCATACAGCTCCTCAAACACCGCTTTTCCAATCTCGGCGCTGGAATAGGAACCGATCTTATGCGATGCAATCTCGCTGGACGAGCATCCGACCACCAAAATCTGTCCCGGCTTCATATTTGCCGCACTGAGAAGTTCCTCTGCGGCAATCCGTACCTCCTGGCGCAGCTCCTCTAACTGTCCTGCTGTCTCTATTTCTTTTGAAATTCCTGTTGCACTCATCCTGCTGCCTCCTGATTTAATGCCAGAAAAAGCCGCGGACCAAACAGGCTGAGCCCGCCGCAGCTTTTCCAAAATTTTTATTTGCATTCCCTTACTTCCGGTAAAACTCCTGAATCCGATCCAGCCTCGCCGTCATGCCGCCCAGCAGCATATCCGCCGCCGCAAATGCCGCCATCGTCTCAACCACGACAACCGCTCTCGGCACAATGATCGGATCATGGCGTCCCTTGATGCTGATGCCGATCTCCTCGCCGCTCTTATTGACGGTTCTCTGCTCTGCGGCAATCGACGGGGTCGGTTTAAATGCCGCACGGAACACAACTTCGCTTCCATCCGTCATACCGCCTAAAATGCCACCTGCATGGTTCGTCGCCTTGCCGACACTTCCATCCGGATTCATGACAAATGCGTCGTTGTTCTCGCTTCCTGCCATCTGCGCCGCATGGAAACCCTCTCCGATCTCGAAGCCTTTAACGGCACCGATCGAGCAGATTGCCTTTGCCAGATTCGCATTAAATTTATCAAAAACCGGTTCACCAAGCCCTGCCGGAAGACCGGCAATCACGCATTCCACGATACCGCCAGCAGAATCTTTCTCCGCCATCTTCCTTTCCAGATACTGCTCTGCCTCTGCGGCTGCGGCAGCATCCGGCATATACAGCTTATTCTTTTCGCATTCTGCCAGATCAAACCGATCCGGCGCCACTTCCACCGGTCCGATTGCTTTCGTGTATGCTTTTACCCGAATGTTCAAGGATTCCAGCAGCTTTGCCGCGATAGCGCCTGCTGCCACGCGTCCGATCGTCTCGCGTCCCGAAGAACGTCCGCCGCCCCGGTAATCCCGGAAACCGTATTTTTCATCGAAGGTATAATCTGCATGTCCGGGACGGTAATAACTGGCGATCTCACTGTAATCCTTCGAATGCTGATCCTGGTTCCGCACCAGCATCGAGATCGGCGTGCCCGTCGTCCGCCCTTCAAAAACGCCTGACAGGATCTCCACCGTATCGCTCTCGCTGCGCTTCGTCGTAAAACGGCTCTGCCCCGGTTTGCGGCGGTCCAGATAACGCTGAACGTCTTCCTCACAAAGCGCAAGCCCCGCCGGACAGCCATCTACGACCACGCCCACGCCTGCTCCGTGGGATTCGCCCCACGTTGTCATTGTCAGTATTTTTCCGTATGTTGATCCTGCCATTCTCGCTATTAACTCCTTCTGCCATTTAGTCTGCTTTCTTTCCTCTCGTAGGTACCTTTGTAATCACACAGCAGTTCGGCTCATTCACCGAAATACTGCGTCCGCTCATCACCAGCAGTTTCTCCTTATATTCCACCTGGAAGAAAGAAATGCTGTTACTGCCGTGGTTGATCGACGCCAGATGGTTTCCATCCGGGAAAATCGCGATATCCTTCGGGTAATCTCCACTGATCGGCAGACAGCAGAGCAGCTTCAAAAGCCCCGTCTGTGCATCGCGCTCGTAGACACTGACTGAATTATCGCCCGCATTGCTGCAGAACAGATGTGTCTCGTCCTCGGACATCCGGATCGTGCACGCTGCAGTCAGCTGGCTGGTGCGCTCCGGTGCGGTCGATGGAATCGTCTGGATCTTCTCGATCTTCGGCACACGATCGCCCGTTTCATACGTGTATACATCAATCACATTTTTGATTTCATACATCAAATACAAGAATTTTCCATCCTTGCTGAACATGAAATGTCTCGGACCAGATTCCAAATCACAGCGGATCGCGTCCACCAATGAAAGTGTTCCCTTCTCGCCATCAAACCTGTAAATCTTGACCTGGTCAATTCCCAGATCGGCTACCAGCAGGAATCTGCCATCCGGTGTGCGCTCCGCACAGCTCACATGCGGGCGGAACGTGCGCTCTGCCACGCTTCCAAGTCCCTTGTGGTAAACGCCGTCGGTCACTTCCCCGATAGAACCGTCCGGTTTCAGGCGGACCACCGTCTCCTTGCCGTCATGATAGCCGGATACGAAGATAAACTTGTCCTCCGCATCGGTCGCGATATGGCAGCCGCGCATCGCCTTGATATTTGCGCTGTTCACACGGCTGAGTGCGCCATTTTCCAGAATCCGGAACGCCACAACGCCCTCGTCCGCGATGGAATAGAGCATCCGCCCGTCATGTGAAACGGTTAAATAGGAAGAGTTGTCCACTTCCACCTCGCACCGGTAGATAAATTTTCCCTTTTTTTCATCCACATCATACACGGTAATTCCCTTTGCCTGACCGTTGTATGAGTAAGAACCCACATATGCCATATACTTATCCTGCATGAAATGTTCCTCCTTTGATCCCCCAGAACCGTTATAACGGTTTCTATCAAATTATCTGCCCCTATTTTATCATCATACCGCCATTTTTGCACCCTTTTTTCACACAATTTGAGAACCCCCGGATTTTCCCGTTTTTTTCCTTGACACCTCCCCCACATTCTGTATAATAGATACTCGGAAGCAAGTTTATTATTTCTAAACAAAAAGATTAATTTTACATTCATTTTAGAATTTCTAAACTTTCATCTTACTTTTGCATGCTTCTAAAAAACGCCGGACGGATGGTTTTCCCACCCGGTTTTTATAAAAAAGAATGTGCCCTAGCGCATCCTCGCGGAGCGTTTTTTGTTTTATAGGACGCAATTTCCTATGAAACCAGGAAAGGAGGTTCCCTCTGTTGAGTATAGGAGGAAAATTAAAGGAACTGCGAATTTTAAAGGGTCTGACGCAGGAAGAGCTGGCTGACCGCGCAGAGCTTTCGAAGGGATTTATCTCCCAGGTAGAGCGCGATCTGACCTCCCCGTCCATCGCTACTTTGATGGATATTCTCCAGTGTCTCGGCACAACCATAGGGGAGTTTTTCAACGAGGCTCCGGAAGAGCAGATTGTATTTGAAAAAAACGACTATTTTATCAAGGAAGATCCGGAACTGAAAAATGAGATTCAGTGGATCATCCCGAACGCCCAGAAGAACACGATGGAACCGATCCGCCTGACACTCGGTGCCGGCGGCTCCACCTATCCGGACAGCCCGCATGAGGGTGAGGAATTTGGCTACGTTCTTTCCGGCAGCATCCTGATTCATCTGGGGAACCGGACGTACAAAGCCAAAAAGGGCGAATCTTTTTACTATACGAGCGACAAGACGCATTACCTTGAAAGCCGCTCCGGCGCGACGATCCTCTGGGTCAGCTCGCCGCCAAGTTTCTAATACTACACATTATTTTACTATTTACGGAGGAAACCCATGAGCCAGCCATTAATCGATTTACAGCATATCTCGAAACGCTTTGACGACACCCTGGTCCTGGATGACTTGAGCCTTTCAGTAAAGGAAAATTCCTTTGTAACGCTCTTAGGTCCCAGCGGCTGCGGCAAGACGACCACGCTCCGCATCATCGGCGGATTTGAATCCCCAAATACAGGAAAAGTAATTTTCGGCGGCGAAGACATCACCAAGCTTCCGCCAAACAAGCGCCAGCTAAACACCGTATTCCAGAAATACGCACTGTTTCCGCATATGAGCATCGCAGATAATATCGCATTTGGGCTAAAAATTAAGAATAAATCAAAAGCATATATTGATGACAAAATTAAGTACGCTTTAAAGCTTGTAAACCTAAACGGCTTTGAGCATCGCAGCATTGACTCTTTGAGCGGCGGTCAGCAGCAGCGTATCGCCATTGCACGTGCGATTGTCAACGAGCCAAAGGTCCTGCTTCTCGATGAGCCGCTCGGTGCCCTAGATTTAAAACTGCGCCAGGACATGCAGTACGAGCTGATCCGTCTGAAAAATGAGTTAGGCATCACTTTTATCTATGTTACCCACGATCAGGAAGAGGCATTGACGATGTCCGATACCATCGTTGTCATGAACCAGGGTTATATCCAGCAGATGGGTTCCCCGGAACAGATCTACAACGAGCCGGAAAACGCATTCGTTGCCGACTTCATCGGCGAGAGCAACATCGTGGACGGTCTGATGATCCACGACGAGCTGGTTGAAATCTTCGGTGCGAAATTTGCCTGCGTCGATAAGGGATTCGGAACAAACCAACCGGTAGACGTTGTCATCCGCCCGGAGGACATCGACCTTGTAAAACCGGAGGAAGGCACGCTGCAGGGCATTGTCACCCATCTGATTTTTAAGGGCGTCCACTATGAGATGGAAGTCACCACACCGGACGGCTATGAATGGCTGGTTCACAGCACGGATATGTTCCCGGTCGGCGAGAAGGTCGGCATCCATGTAGACCCGTTTGACATCCAGATCATGAACAAGCCGGCGTCAGAGGACGAGGAAGCTGTGGGCGTCAATGAATAGAAAGGAGTCGGACTTAGCATGAAATCAAACGTGAAACGGCTCTTCGCCGGTCCTTATATTCTCTGGATGATCGGTTTTACCATCATCCCGCTCCTGCTGATCGTATACTACGGTCTGACAACCAAAAGCGGGGCATTTACACTGGCAAATGTCTGTTCCATCACGACACCGGAGCATATGAAGGCGCTGCTCTTATCCCTGGGTCTGTCTCTGGCTGCGACCGCCATCTGCCTGCTTTTGTCCTATCCGCTGGCTTTGGTGCTGCGCCGCCGCGGCATTGGGGCAGGCAGCTTCATGGTATTCGTCTTCATCCTTCCGATGTGGATGAATTTCCTGCTCCGCACCCTCGCGTGGCAGACGCTCCTGGAGAAAAATGGCGTTATCAACGGCATTCTTTCCTTTCTCCATCTGCCAAATATTGCCATCATCAATACCCCGTGGGCGATCATTCTGGGTATGGTATACAACTTCCTGCCTTTCATGATTCTCCCGATTTATAATGTGCTGGCAAAGATCGACGACAATACCATCAACGCCGCCAAAGACCTGGGTGCAAACAATTTCCAGACACTCATTCACATCTGGATTCCGCTCAGCATCCCGGGCATCATCAGCGGCATTACCATGGTATTTGTCCCGGCGCTGACAACCTTCGTTATTTCCAGTCTCTTAGGCGGCAGCAAGATCCTGCTCATCGGAAATGTCATCGAGCAGGAGTTCACCAAGGGAAGCAACTGGCACTTAGGTTCCGGTCTCTCGCTGGTTCTGATGATTTTCATTTTACTGAGTATGGCGCTCATCGCCAAATACGATAAAGAAGGGGAGGGCAATGCGTTCTGATGAAACACAACCGCTTAAAACAGTTTTTCCAGGACTTTTACCTGGCGCTCATCCTGCTCTTTTTATACATCCCGATCGTGACCATGATCGTTTTGTCCTTTAACAACACAAAATCGAGAACCGTCTGGGGCGGTTTTACCACCCGCTGGTATACGCAGATGTTCCAGGATTCCGCCATCATGAATGCCTTAAACAATACGCTGCTCATCGCGTTTGCGTCGGCTCTGATCGCGACCGTCATCGGCACGATCGCCGCCATCGGCATCAACAGCATGAAACGGATTCCGCGCACCATCGTCATGGGAATCAACAACATCCCGATGCTGAACTCCGATATCGTAACCGGTATCTCCCTGATGCTGGCATTTATCGCGTTCGGTATCTCTCTCGGATTTAAAACCGTGCTGATCGCGCATATCACATTTAATATTCCATATGTGATATTAAGTGTCATGCCGAAACTCAAGCAGACGAATCGGTACACCTACGAAGCCGCTCTGGATCTCGGCGCCAGCCCGCTGTATGCTTTCTTCAAGGTCGTATTTCCGGACATCGTCCCGGGTATCCTCTCCGGCTTTTTGATGGCATTTACGATGTCCCTCGATGATTTTATCATTACGCACTTTACAAGAGGTGCCGGTATGGATACCTTATCCACCCTGATCTACAGCCAGGTGCGCCGAGGCATCCAGCCGACGATGTACGCCCTGTCCACGCTGATTTTTGTGGCAGTCCTAGTGCTCCTGCTGATCACCAACTTTGCCCCGGAGAAAAAATCCACCGGCAATGCGACTGTGATTGACACAGAGACCATCAATCGCCGCAAACGCAACAACCAGATCAAGAACGGCATTCTGGGACTTGCCTGCACGCTGATTCTGCTTGTCGTTGGTTTCAGCACCTACAGCCGCTACACCACGACTCATTCAAACGAACTGTACGTCTACAATGCAGGCGAATATATTGATCCGGACCTGATTGAGGAATTTGAACATGAAACCGGAATCAAGGTTACCTACGACGTATTTGAGACACTGGAAGAAATGTATCCGGTCATCGAAGCCGGCGGCGTCAACTACGATGCAGTCTGCCCATCCGACTACATGATTCAGAAAATGAAGGAAAATGACCTGCTTGCCGAACTCAACTTTGACAACATTCCAAATGTCAAAAACATTGACCCGCAGTACATGGAAATGTCCAAGCAGTTCGACCCGGAAAACAAATATTCCGTGCCGTACACCTGGGGAACCGTCGGTATTCTTTATAATACGAAGCTCATCGAAGAAAAAGGACTTCCGGTTCCGACCAAATGGTCCGATCTCTGGAATCCGGCTTATAAAGGCGAGATCCTGATGCAGGACAGCGTCCGCGATGCCTTCATGGTAGCGCTCAAAAAAGACGGCTTCTCTGCCAACTCGACCGACGAAACCGAACTCCAGCAGGCAAAGCAGGATCTGATTGACCAGAAACCGCTCATACAGGCTTACGTCATCGATCAGGTGCGCGATAAGATGATCGGCGGCGAGGCAGCCATCGGCGTCATCTACTCCGGCGAGATCATGTACATTCAGGATGAGGTGGCCGCGCAGAACCTCCCATTCTCCCTGGAATACGTGATCCCGGAAGAGGGAACCAACGTCTGGCTCGATTCCTGGGTGGTTCCGAAAAATGCGAAAAATAAGGAAAACGCAGAAAAATGGATCAATTTCCTCTGCCGCCCGGATGTCGCAGTCAAAAACTTTGAGTACATTACCTACGCGACGCCAAACAAGGCAGCCAAGGAAATGCTGGACGAAGAAATCCAGAACAACAAAGCCGTCTTCCCAGATGCAAAGCAGCTGAAAAACTGCGAGGTTTACCGGTATCTTGGGGATGAGGCGGACGAGCTTTATAATAGTTTGTGGAAAGAAGTTAAGTCGGATTAAGGGGCTTGCTCCTTCAAATCATAATTGTAAAAAAGAATGTGCCTTGGCATATTCTCGCGCTGGGCACGGTCGCTTGCGACATGTTTCTGCTTCGCGCGATATTGATTTTTCAATTCTAAGCGCTATACTATCTCTAAAAAAGGAGGTCTCTCATGAAAATTGCAGTCCCTTATGAAAACGGAGAAATCTGCTCCCACCTGGCTCAGGTGAAAGAATTTTTAATTTTTGATGTAGTTGACGATGAGATTATTTCCACCAAAACCGTGAAACAGACCTATGCAAACGATCCCGGCGCGCTGGTCGAGTTTCTGAAAAAAGAAAATACTGCCGTCCTCCTCTGCGACGCCCTTCCGATCCCGATGATGATCGCCCTGCGCGAAACCAGCATCCAGGTTCTCGGCGGCGCCAAAGGCGCTCCTAAAGACCGCGTCGAAGACTTCTTAAACGGAATGCTTCACTTTGACCGGAGCGGAAATAACGGACCATCCTGCGGCGTCCACCTGCCGGACAACAATAAAAATGGCACTGACTCCGACGCCGAATGCGACGGAAATATCAGTGCCTGTGGGACTTGGTGCCACTAATTCCTGTTTCATCTGAGATGTTGATGACGCACGTGTGGGACAGAATCCACCTTATTTCCACTGGAGGTGATGCAGATGCCCCTCCGTATTCATCTTCTCAAACCCATTCTGCCGCAGCGCCTCATACAGAATGATCGCCACCGAGTTTGACAGATTCAGAGAGCGCGTCTCACCCCACATCGGGATGCGGACGCAGCGCTCCGGGTCTTCGATCAGGAGTTCTTCCGGGATGCCGCGGCTTTCCGGTCCGAACATGATATAGCATTCCGGATCGTAATGAACGTCCGTATACACCTGCGTCGTCTTCGTGGTCGCCATATACGGGCGCGCGCCCGGATTCTTCTCCAGAAAATCTTTAAAATCGCTGTAAACTGTCACGTCCAGATGCGGCCAGTAATCAAGACCCGCTCTTTTTACCATTTTATCATTCAATTTAAAACCGAGAGGCTCGATCAGATGAAGCCGCGTGTTCGTTGCCACGCAGCTTCGTCCTATATTTCCTGTATTCATCGGCATCTCCGGTTCATAGAGTACAATATTTAACATCTTTCTTCTCCATTTCCGGTCTTCCTATTTCATTGCAGCAGCGCTGCATCTCTATCTCTTCATCACCGCCGGCAAAACTTCCTGCAAGTTTGCCCTATTCCAAAGCGATTTCTATCCTTATGCCAAAGCAATTTCTACGCTTCTGTCTTTCCATCCAGCCGTGCCACAAACCGCTTAATGCGCTCGATCGCCTTCTGCAGATCCTCCAGCGAATACGCATAGGAAACACGCAGATAGCCCTCGCCGCAGTCTCCAAACGCGGTACCCGGCACAAGCGCCAGCTTCTCTTCCTGTAACAGGCGGTTTGCGAATTCATCCGAGGTCATGCCAAACCGTTTGATGCACGGGAACATATAAAATGCTCCATACGGCTCGAAACAGTCCATGCCAAGCACCCGGAACTCTCTCAAAAGATAGCGGCGGCGCTCATCGTAGGCTTTCTTCATGCGGGCAATGTCCTCATCGCCATTCCGCAGGGCGTCAACCGCTGCATACTGGCTGGTGGTCGGCGCACACATAATCGCAAACTGATGGATTTTCAGCATCTGTTTTAAGATAAGCGCTGGAGCCGCCGCATAGCCGAGACGCCACCCGGTCATCGCATATGCCTTGGAAAATCCGTTGATCAGCACCGTGCGGTCACGCATCCCGGAAATCTCCGCGATGGAAACGTGCTTGCCGCTGTAGGTCAGCTCGGAATAAATTTCATCACTCAGCACAAACAGATCCTTCTCCTCAATCACCTTCGCGATCGCCTCCAGATCGGTGCGGTTCATGATCGCGCCCGTTGGATTGTTCGGGAATGGAAGAATCAGCACCTTTGTTTTCGGTGTGATTTTCTCCAGCAGCTTCTCCGGCGTCAGACGGAACTCATCCTTCTCCTCCAGCTCGATAATGACCGGCGTACCGCCCGCCAGCACCGTACACGGCACATAGGAAACGTAACTCGGCTGCGGAATCAGAACCTCATCGCCCGGATTGAGCATCGCGCGCAGGGCGATATCAATCGCCTCGCTGCCGCCGACCGTTACCATCACTTCTGTATTCGGATCATACTCAAGGCGCTGACGACGTTTCAGATAATGGCAGATCTCCTGGCGCAGTTCCTTTAAACCAGAGTTCGACGTATAGAAGGTACGTCCTTTTTCCAGCGAATAAATGCCCTCCTCGCGGATATGCCACGGTGTATCAAAATCCGGTTCGCCCACGCCCAGGGAGATCGCGCCCTTCATCTCGCTGACAACGTCAAAAAACTTCCGGATTCCGGACGGCGGAATATTTACAATCGTATCTGATAATGGGTTTCTCACGGAACAATCAACATCCTTTCATCCTGAGGACCGTCGCAGAGAACGGTACCATGGTCTTTGTATTTTTTAAGAATAAAATGGGTCGCGGTACTCAGCACAGAATCGATCGTGGAAAGCTTTTCTGCCACAAACTGTGCAACTGCACGCATGGTTTTCGCCTCGATCATAACGGTAAAATCATAGCCGCCGGACATCAGGTATACCGAGGTCACCTCGCTGTACTGATAGATTCTCTCGGCAATCTTGTCAAAGCCCATCTCGCGCTGCGGCGTTACCTTTACCTCGATCAGTGCAATGACCTTCTCCTCATCTGTATTATCCCAGTTAATCAGGGTATGGTAACCGCAGATGATATGTTCATTTTCCATTTCGGCGATCTCCGCCGCGACCGCAGCTTCATTTTCCCCGAGTAAATCCGCCAGCTCTTTGACGCTGATGCGGCTGTTTTTTTCAATGACCGCTAAAATTCTCTCTCTCACTTTACTACCTCCTGTTAATGGGATTTTGGTAAGTCTTTCATTTTATCTATCTCATCCGGTTTTGGCCGGTCAAGAAAGCTATGTACTTCGCCGCTGTAAATCTCGCGTCCGATCGCGGTGCGCGTCCGACCGATGAGCGCCGCCGGAATGCCCTCTCTCTCCAGATTCTGGAGCAGTTTCGGACCGCTAGACGCCGTCAGCAGAATGCAGCCCTGCGACTGTAAACGGTATGGATTGAGGTCAAATACCTCGCAGACCTCCACCGTCTCCTGGCGGATCGGAAGTTTCCTAAGATCCATCTCAAATCCGAGTCCGAATCCATCAAAAAAATGCCACAGCGCTGCCATGACGCCGCCCCCGCCCGCCGGATACCACGCAGATGCGCCGAGACGGGTCAGCACTTTCCGCTCTTTATGTGCAGCAAATGCCTCCAGAAGCGGAGACGGATTCCATTTCTCATAGAGATTCTGGCATTCTCTCACATACCGTGCAGAAAATCGGTTCAAAAGCGCCGCCTCGCCGCTTTTTGCCGCCATCGAGGTACCAAGAAGCGCGGTGTAACCGACCGCCAGAAGATCCTGCTCGGCTTTCATCTCCCCATATGCCTCGAAAATTTCATCTTTTATGTTCATTCTGATTCCTTTCCCAGCTTCACATTCAAGTACAGTAATTTTCTGCGTTTACCACGCCATGTTACCACAAATCTCTGCTCTCATACCATCACTATATATGATCCGATATAAGCTATCACTCCATCGGCGGCGCTGCTTCCTGCGCCGGACCGGCTGGTCCCTGCGGCTGTGCCGGGGTCGGCTCCTGTGCTGCCGGTGCTTCCGTCGGTGCCGGAACCGGATTTTCCGGCTGTGGTGTCTCAGGCTGCGGTGCCTCAGGTTGCGGTCCAGCCGGAACCGCCGGTGCCGCAGCTGCAACGGTCGGACCTACACGGTAGATTGCCTTCGATGCCATATAGGTATCCGTCTGCAGCAAGGTTTTCTCCGTCTCCACGCCGTCCACGTAGACGTATTTCCAGAGCCGTGACTGCAGCCCATAGTGCGCCGACTGTTCCTTCACCCTCGCACCCGGCTTCAAAGATGCGTCCACCTTTGTGATCGGCTCGCCCGGATCCTTCTTCGACAGTGTCTCCGAAACGTATTTGATCGTCCGGTTTGCCGGCCGTGTCTCTTTTCCATATATCGTAAATGAAATAGTCCCGCCGTTCACTGCCCCTTCCATATAGATCGGGGTATCGTATGGATTTTTAAATTTCAGATCCTTATAAGTACCCGCGATCGCCGAATCCTGCGATGCCGGAACGTAAGTAACAATCATCGAATGATTCTGGCGCTGGGTGATATCCATCTCCGCCAGAAGCGCTGCATTGTAGAGCGTCGTGCAGATCTGACAGGCGCCACCGCCGACCGTATCGACTACCTGACCGTTCGCATAGGAACCTGCCGATGCATAGCCATTTTCCACCGTAAATGGGGTCAGCCATGTATAAGCCGAAAATTCTTCTCCCGGCATCAGAACCGTGCCGTTGATCTTCGCCGCACCGTTCCGCAGATTCTTGGAACGCGACACATTTCCCGGGTTGAATCCGGTACTGAAGGTTCCAAGTGCATCCTGAATCGTAGATAATGCCTCTGTCGTGCGGGTCGGCTCTGCATTTTTGACTGTTGCATCCACCGAAACCGGTTCCGAAAGACCGCCCGCGAGCGCCTCATTCAGTGCTTTTGTCGTCGCATCTATGTCCACTTCCTGTCCCGCCGAAGATTGGCTGACCTGAAAGACTCCATTTTCATGCGTGATCACGGCGTCCTGCGGCGCTGTCGTAAATTCCGCGCACCGGGTCTGCACAAACTCGGCAACCTTCGCTTCATCGACTGCTGTCTCAATCTGCAGATCCACGCCGGACTGCTCTAATTCCTTCTGATTCAGATACCGGCGCAGAAGATTTCCGCCGGAAAGTTTCTCCACTTCCTCATCAATCTCGTTCTGGTTGACCCAGGAAAATCCCAGCTCCGCCGCCGTCGTCTGAACCTCATGACCTTCTACCCGGATCGAAATGGTCTGATTTTCCATCTCCCCGATCGATTTCTCAATCGTCTGATCCGCCTCCTCCCGTGTCATCCCGGAAAGATCAAACCCACCGACCTGAAAGCCCGTGGGAATCGTCCCCGCTAACGCGGTGCCCGTACCGGCTATAAGCAGTCCAATCACTGCCGCGCCGCATACGCCTGCCATCCAATTTCTTTTTTTCATCATCTACCGAACCTTTACATCATAAGACCTGCCAAAATGGTTCCCGCTACCATCGCTACTACTACGATTATAATAACAACCGCTGATACGATCTGGCGTGTTTTCTGATTTGAAAATTTAAACATATCTCTCACCTCTTCTGCATTCTGCCATGCTGCGCGATAATCTGATCCGTAAGTCTCGAAATCTCATTTTTCGAAAGCGAATCAATCTGCGCAGATAAATTTATTCTATGATATTTTAGTAATTCCCGCAAGACTTCTTTTTGCTTTTTTGACGCGGGCTGTTCGCGTTTTACCTTGTAAATCAAAGGCTGCGGTGCAAACACCTCCGGCACTTCCAGAAAATACCTGTTTTTAAGCTCCTGATACAGATGGTGCGCCGCCAGCGCATCCGAAAGCGCCCGATGGCTCTCGCCCGGATCCACCGCAAAATACCGGCACGCAGCTGCCAGATTCTTCTTTTCCTCCTCCGGCATAAAATGGCGGCAGATTTTCAAGGTATCAAGCCCCGCGTGCTCAAATGTATACTTCCGGTTGACCGCCGCCCGCTTGAGAAAGCTGAAATCAAAGATAACATGATGCCCCAGAAGCGGCAACTCCCCGCAGAATGCCAGAAGTTCCGGCAAAACTGTATCCAGCACCGGCGCATCCTTCAAATCATCGTCACAGATTCCCGTCAGCTCCCGGATGCGCGCATCCAGTTCCCGCTCCGGGTTGACAAACGTCGAATACGTCTGCACCACGGTTCCATCTTCCACCCGCGCCGCACCAATCTCGATGATCCGCTCGGTTTTGGGATTTAACCCTGTTGTCTCCAGGTCAATCGCTATATAAGAATTGTCTGTTTTTTCCATTTTATTTATCCATCGTAACTGTTCAGTACCTTCACAGTCACGCGCAAAAATCCATTAAAAATTGCCTACGGCAATGGGATTTTTGCCTGCTGGCCCATGTTTTCGTACGGTCAGCGCAGTAAATGCACAGACCTACTGAACAGTTTACTATCCATCTAATTTAAAATATGGTTGTCCTACATTTCTTCTCGTTCGCAGATGTTCAGACTGCCGCCATCCGCAATTTCTTTTTCCTATCTTTCTCTGGAAAATCCCATTTCTCACTGTATTTCATCCTGGGAAATGGAAAATGCCGCCGCATTGCCAAACAGAGCATCCCGGTTTTTGTAATCAAACAGCACAAAGCTTCCGTCTTCCATCCGCTCTAAATGCGCCATTTTCGCCATCTGCCTGGAATCGTATGCCTCGTAGCCCTTCAAATAACGGCGTTCCTTCTCCTCGCGCATGAAAAACTGCTTCGTCTCGTTCTTCCACTCCGACGGATCCGGGGCAAAAGATGGACGGCTCTTGACGTTTTCACGGAGGTAGAGGTCATAGATGAGAAGATCCTGATAGGAAATTTCTTTGTTTCCCCATTTCTGAATAAACAGATACAAAATCTCATACCGTGCCAGCCGGTTATGGCTCACTCCATTCAGTCCCTCTTCCTCATAAAATGCCGCCAGGCGGTCATACAAATCAAACGCATCGCCCCATTCCTGCGACAGGCATTTCATCGTGCAGCGGAACTGCCCGCTGTTGTAATAGACCTCGACCATCTCTTCCACACCCTTGAGACGGATCACCTCTTCATAGGAAAGCCAGTTGGTTCTAAGCACCTCATACGGCGGCTTGCTCTGGCTGAGCAGACCGTATTTCTGCTTCATTTCTTCCATATAGGAACCTTTCAGCACCTTCAGAAAGCCAAGCTGAAGCTGTTCTGGCTCCATTTTATATACGTCATTGAAGGAGCGGTGAAAACTTTCAATATCTTCATATGGAAGCCCCGCAATCAGATCGAGATGCTGATGGATGTTGCCAAAGGCATTGACCTGCGCCACACGGCGCGCCACCTTGTCCAGATCCATCGTCCGCCGGATCTCCTTCACAACCACTGGATTCGTCGTCTGCACGCCGATTTCCAGCTGAATCAGTCCCGGACGCATCTGTTTCATCAGTGCCAGCTCGTCATCATCCAGAAGATCCGATGAAATTTCAAAATGAAAGTTGGTAATTCCATTATCGTGTTCCAGCAAATACTGCCAGATCGCCATCGAATGGCTCTTTTTGCAGTTAAACGTCCGGTCTACGAACTTTACCTGCGGCACCTTCCGGTCAAGGAAAAACTGCAGCTCCCTGGTTACCAGCGAAAGGCTGCGGAACCGCACTTTTTTATCAATCGAGGACAGACAGTAACTACAGGAAAATGGACATCCACGGCTGCTCTCATAGTAGATAATGCGGTGTTCCAGCCCGCTTAAATCTCCGTAGGAAAATGGAATGTCGTCCAGATTCATGAGCGGCGCCGGACGATGGACCTCGATGGTGCCATCAAAACGGCGTAGGACAATGCCTGGGAGCTCTGAAAAACAAACCTCCGTCCCGCACTCACACGCCTCCACCAACCGCGTAAAGGTCTCCTCGCCTTCGCCCTGCATGATCAGTTCGACCTCCGGCAGCTCATCCATCAGGTGAACCGCGTCATACGAAGCCTCTGGACCTCCCATCCAGATGCGGACCTGCGGAAGAACCTTTTTCAAATCGTGGATCAGTTCCTTCACGTAAACGATATTCCAGATATAACAGGAAAATCCCACCACATCCGGTTTTCTCCGGTAAATATCCTGCAGAATCTGATCCATCTGGTGGTTGATGGTGTACTCGCCGAGATCGATCTGGATTTCCGACACGGTTTTCGTTCGATTCGCGCCTTCTGCTGCCTCCGAAACCATTTCCATTCCAACAACCGCACCCTGCTCATCCTTCTGTCCCAGCCCCAGCCGCTCCATCGCATACCGTCTCAGGCTGTAAATTCCCAGATTTGAATGTATATATTTGGCATTAATCGCCGCCAATAAGTACCGCATCGTCTCACACCTTCAAAATATGATAGCCAGCCGCCTTATTGAGCCGGTTCATAATCGCCCGTCCTAAATTGTCTTCCGAAAATCCTTCCGAAAAGATATATTCCGCGCCGCGATCGTCGAAATCGCGCAGAACCGCATACAGATTGTGTGCAACAGTCTCCTGACGCGCCCGCGCACCGATGCTTTCCAGCATCCCCGCCGGGTAACGATCTTTCGTCTCGTCCGTGCAGATAATTCCAACCTTGCGCCCTTCTGCCAGCTTTTCGCCTGCCAGGCGGTTGATCGTCTCCACAACTGCCTCCGTCTCGCCCTCGACCAGTGTCAGATCGGCTTTCGGTGCATAATGGCGGTATTTCATTCCCGGTGCTTTCGGGCGCACATCCGCGCTGACCGGTCCTAAAATCGCCGGATCAATTCCGACTTCCCCGACCGTTTCATGCAGCATCTCCACGGTGATCGCACCCGGTCTTAAAACCATCGGCATTTCCTCCGTAACATCCACGATCGTCGATTCCAGACCAATTCCAACCGGACCGCCGTCGATGATCGCATCGATCTTTCCGTCCATATCCTGAAGCACGTGATCCGCGCGCGTCGGGCTTGGGCGTCCCGATGTATTCGCACTCGGAGCCGCGATCGGCACGCCGGACAGACGGATTAACTCTGCCGCGATCGGATCAGACGGCATCCGGATTGCCACCGTGTCAAGCCCGCCGGTCGTTCCATACGGCACGATCGCGCTCTTAGGAAATACCATCGTCATCGGTCCCGGCCAGTATGCCTTTGCAAGCTTTTTGCCATTTTCCGGCATATTCGATACCAGCGGCGCAATCTCCTCCAGACAGGACACATGCGCGATCAGCGGGTTGTCAGACGGGCGTCCCTTCGCCGCATAAATCTTCTTCGCTGCCGCCTCATCCAGCGCATTCGCCCCCAATCCGTACACCGTTTCCGTCGGAAAGGCCACCAGACCGCCCGCGCGGATGATCGCTGCCGCCTTCTCAAGCACCTCCCGATCATGCGCCGTAAAGTCCTTTGGATTTTCTATCTTCCACATCTGGGTGTGAAGTTCTTTTTTTATTTCGTTTTGCATATTGATTCTTCTTTCTACTATCTCACAATGAATAAATCTATCTTCCGTACTAAGCTTGAAAATACCTCGCTAAGTACTCCTAGTATGCGCGGCATGACTCGTACTAAGCTCGAAAATACCTCGCTAAGTACTCCTAGTATACACAAGATTCCTCGTCAGTTCAAGGTTTCAGCGCCCATTCAGATACTCCATAATCCCCATATGCAGCGTATACGCCACGCGGTCCTGGTATTCTTCTGTTTTCAGCAGTGCCGCCTCTTTCCAGTTAGACAAAAATCCGCACTCGACGATGACAATCGGACATTTGACATGGAGCAGGAGATAATAGCTGTCATTCGGTTTGGCTTTTCTGCGGTTCTGGTCTCCCAGCGCATAGTCGAAGCGCTTCTGCAGTATTTCCGCCAGCCGTTTCCCCTTCTCTGACTTCCGGTAATAAAATACCTGCGCACCGGATATGTCCTCCTGGTGGTAGCTGTTCTGGTGGATGCTGACGACCAAATCCGCGCCGGATTCCTCGACGCGGGCGCAGCGGTTTTTCATGTCGGACATTTTCCGGCTTCCGGTTGACGTATCGTAAAGTCCCCGGTCATCCTCCCGGCTCATCACGACCTCCACATCCGACTGCTCCAGATACCATTTCAGGCGCTTCGCGATTGCCAGATTGATGTCCTTTTCCAGGCTTCCGTCCACACTCACCTTTCCCGGATCAAAATCCCCATGCCCGGCGTCCAAGAAAACAACCGGCTTTTTCTTTCCAAGCACAGCGTCCGCCCCCGCTGATGCCAGCCCCGCATACCGTGCCGCCAGAAAGACGCCGCAAAATAAAAGAAGGCAGACTGCCAATTCCACTGACAGCCGCCTTCGCATTTGTTTTAGAAACGGGTGTGTTTCAAACCATTCGTTCAAGTGCACCGCTCCTGATGCATTCTTATGATATCTATATTCGCCTTGTTCGCGGCATATCCCGCTATTTTCTAATTCCAATCCCGGCTCCTACTGCTGTGCCTCCGCTACATCCTTAAACCCAAGTCCAAAAATGCCCGAGGTTTCCTTCACAATCACAAACGCATTCTCATCCGTCTCCGCAATAATGCGTTTTAAACGATTGAACTCCGTTTTGCGGACGGTACATAAAACCACCGTCGTGTCCTCGCCGCTGTAGCCGCCCTTGCCCGGAAGCAGCGTTACCGTACGGTCAATTTCCTTAATGACACGTTCTGCGATTTTCTGCGGGTATTTCGTCACGATCGACGCCTCGCTTCCGGCATCATTTCCGTAGATGATCATGTCGATGACCTTCGTCTGCGCGTACAGGGAAATCAGTCCGAACAGTGCCGCATCGACATTTCCAAAGACGAAGATCGAGGTGGAGAGGATGATTCCATCGATCATCATCAGGGCACGCCCGATCGAGACATGCGGATATTTCTTCTGGAGCAGGTAGCCGACCACATCGCTGCCGCCCGTCGTCGAACCGGACAGAAAGATGAACGCCATGCCGACGCCGACCAGAATGCCGCCGTAGAGACTTCCCATAAGCTGGTCGCCCATATAAACCGGGAAGACCGGGGCGATCACGTAGTCAAGCACAACCGAACAAATTCCGCACGCAAACGCCGTCCGCACCGCAAAGGCACGGCTCAAATGAAACCACGCCAGTATTAAAAGCGGCACATTCACCATCAGTGTCAGCCGTCCGACCGGCAGGTTCGTCACATGGTTTAACATCAGTGCCACGCCGACCGCACCGCCCGGCGCAATATTCGCCGTCTCAATAAAGCTGTGCGTGCCGATACTGTAGATAAATGCGCCCAGAATCAGATATAAAAAATCTTTTACAGAATATTTTCCAATGTATTTCTCCATTTCTGCATTTCCTCCTGTTATCCTGTCTGAGCGTTCCATCCTTTCCGGGCTGATTCTGCTGGTTCTGCTTCCCGCATCGTCCTCAAATTTCCGTATCTATCCTCCATCGCTCAGATTAGATTTCTTTTTCCTGTTTTTCCTTCGCCTTTTCGCCCCGCAGCTGGCTCGCCTTTCTCTGCAGAGTCTGCCTCGGCACATCCAGAATCCGCGCTGCCTCAGATATATTTCCGTGCGCCGCCTCCAACGCCTGCCAAATCAGTTTTTCCTCATAGGCAGCCACCGCCTCACGAAGCGACGAGCAGAGTTTTGGAACTTCTTCCAGGCTTTCCGGCGTCTTTTTCCTGTCCGCCTGCTTTTCCAGCAGAAGCTTTCCCTTGATGTCTTTATACTGGAGCAGGGCGCTCGTCTCATCCACCATGCTCATGCCGTAAACGATCACGTGTTCCAGCTCCCGGACATTGCCCGGCCAGTCATATTCTTCCAGTTTTTGTAGCAGATCCTTTGACACATACTGAACCTGCTTGTGGAACGTGCCATTGTGTTTGTTTACATAAAACTTGACAAAATGTCCAATATCCGCCTTCCGTTCCCGCAGCGGCGGAATCCGGATCGACATCATGCTCAGACGATAATAAATATCGCGCCGAAGCTGTCCTTTCTCGATCGCCTCAAGCGGTTCCACATTGGTCGCCGCAATGATCTTCACATTCGTGCGTTTCGTCTCACTGCCGCCCAGGCTGCGGAAACTGCCGTCCTGCAGAACCCGCAGAAGCTTTGACTGCAAAAACAGAGGCATCGAGTTGATCTCATCGAGGAACAGCGTTCCGCCGTCCGCCAGCTCAAAGAGTCCCTTATTTTCCATTGCCCCGGTAAACGCGCCCTTGGACGTTCCAAATAAGATACTTTCGAGCAAGGTATCCGGCAGCGCCGCACAGTTCTGCGCGATAAACGGTTTATCCCTCCGTTCACTGGCATTGTGGATCGACTGTGCAAACACCTCTTTTCCGGTTCCCGTTTCCCCATAGATCATAACCGGCAGATCGCACGCCGCCACCACCGGTATATAGTCTCTGGCATTTTTCATTTTTTCATCCACTGCGATGATATCTTCCATCGTAAAAGATGCGCCGCTGTGTTTTTTCAGCTTTCCAGCGCCGCCGACCGGGATCTGTTCCGAAGTCAGTTCCACACTCTCCGGCTCTTCCTCGCCGTCTGTCATCTCCTCCATCGACAGATCGATCGCGCCCACCACGGCGCGCCCGCTCTTGATCGGAATCGAAAGAGAGCTGATATGGATGCCCTCCTGCCCCTTGGTCTGCAGCAGCTGGTTTTCCACGTAAACCGGCAGTCCGACCTCCATCGCCCGGATCATGCTGCTGTTCTTAGCGTTCAGGTTTTCAAATACATCGAAAAAATTTTGTCCCACCAGCGCCTGGTAAGCTTCTCTCTCTTTCCGGTTTGAAAATTTACTATTTAACTTTGCTGAAAACAGAATCTCGCCATCCAGGTTGATGATCGTGATTCCGTCAATATATCCTTTTCCATGAAATAACTGTCTTAAAAACTCCATGCATTTCTCCCCTGTCTGAAACACCGCTGACCGGAATCACGCGCTAAGTCTCACGGACGTTCGACTTGAATCTGCGTTCATCCGGCCTGACAACGGTGTTATGTTTACACCTGTTCCAAGTGTATCAGAGGAAACAGGCAAAGACAAGTTTATCCGATCTCCTCCACACCTGGGCGATCCAGCGGAAGTTTCAGCCACCACCATTTAAATACGATATTTGCGATGATGCATGCTGCCATGATTACCAAATAGATGCCGATAAACTTCCAATGGCTGCCATTTAAGAGCATCATCGGTCCCATCGACCACGCAAACATCTCTGCCGGAGTTGTAAACGGCGCTGCAAATGCAGTATCGTTCAGCGTCTTGGAGCGGTTTTCCGGATCAACGATTCGAAGAAGAATGAAGCCGATCGCAAAAACGCCCGTTGAATAGCCAAATACGAAGATCGCGCGCTCAAACCAGCTGCCGCGGTTCATCGCCGGACCAAAGAACATCAGAGTTACCACTACGATTACAATACCGCAGAGCAGAAGAAGTGCCAGCGGAGCTGCATATTTAACGATAACTGCCAGTTTGATGGAAGCGATTCCGAAAAACACCAGATAATCCGTCGCAGTACCGGAGATACGTCCCACTACATTTTCATCAATATAATCACCGACGCCGACTTTTCGGAAAACGAGGAACATCACGATCGCGGTCAAAAATGCCATCAGGTAATTCGGCAGATCCAGACCGATCGCTGCATAGATTCCCTTGCTGAGTCCCACACCGATACCGGATGCGATCAGCATCACTGCCAGATGCCATGCCAGCGGATCCAGGACGTTGGATGAAATAGTTTCCTCGCCCATCGACTTGCGCTCATTTTTGGGCACCAGACCACAGCGCAGATCATCGGAGATCTGATTGAAGCCTTTCATATATTTGGTCCAGCCCTTTTTCGTTCCCAGCTTGATGAAGAACAGACCGCCAAAGATACCCGATAAAATACCAACAGTTGCACAGGTCATCGCGATATCCATTGCATCCAGATCACCCAGTCTCTCAAACGCGGTACCAACAGCCGCTGCCGTTCCGTGTCCGCCGGAGAAACCAGCTGCCAGCAGCAGACCGAAGCCATAGTTAATGTTCGGGAATAATTTCGAAATTACTAAAATACTAAACAACGGTGCCAGTGAGAACTGAATCGCCTGTGCCAGCACTTTATAGGAAAAATAAGAACCAATCCGGTCAATTTCCGCTTTAAAATCTTTCTTATTGAAAGAAAATCCATTAATTCCGACACCTGCGAAAATCAGGATAATCAGAACACTTGCATAAGAACCAATATTTTCAGAAAACGGCAGGATTCCCAGTCCCTGTGCCCCGAGTGCCAGCGCGATAAATCCGGCAATCATGCTTGGCGGAATGAAAAATTTCTGTACCAACGGCACTTTTGCACGTAAAAGCTGACCAACCGCTATAAAAAACGATGCAATCGCAAAGTCCACTAAAATGTCTGTAACACTCACAGATACCCCTCCTATTCTTCTGTATCAAATGCGCCTCCAGCTATTTCCCATCTGGAAGCGCCTCTATTCACCCCTCAAATGGCAGAATGCTTTTCATCCGTATCCCCATACGTTTCACGAAAAGCGTTCTGCCGGTATCCTTTATCTGAAAATCACTTTTCTAATTTGATAAAGTTATCCGAATGGCTCTTGGTTGTCGACGGAGCCAGATCCAGTTTCTGATCTGCGATCTCTAAGATGTCTTCCGGACGAACCCACGGTCTGCCCTGGATGGCACTTGTCTCCTCATGGGTTAAATATCCCTTGTAGGTGGTTAAGCTGCGGCGCAGGAAACCATCCTTTGCACACGCCTGCGCCACGCCATTGTTGATGATGCTTCTGAAGTGCGGCAGTACGGATGCTGCGTATGCGATCGAGGTAGACTGAGAAATTGCACCCGGAATATTGCTTACGCAATAATGTACGACGCCCTCTTCGATGTAGCGCGGATTTTCATGGGTGGTCTCATGGAACGTCTCGATTGCGCCATAATCGTTGCTGATATCTACGATAACGGAACCTTTCTCCATCGAGCGGACCATCTCGCGGTCGATCATGTATTCTTTGGCATCCTTCGGCCATCTAACACAATTATACACGACATCGATCTCCGGTAAAATCTTTTTCAGATTATAACGGTTGGAAATCTGGGTATTGACTTCCTCATTGAACTGTTTTCCGATATCACGCAGGGTTCCGATATTAATATCCATAACCGTTACCCACGCGCCCAGCGCATGAAGAACAGAGATTGCTGCGCGTCCTACCACGCCGCCTCCAATGACCAGCGCCTTAACGCCCGGAGCACCGCCGAGACCGTTGACGAATTTGCCCTTGCCGCCGTTGATGGAGAGCAGGGATTCCAGGCCAAAAAGTGCGCCCGCCTTACCAGCTGCCTCGCAGTTCGGTGAACCGTAACGGTGGGAATCTTCTGCGGTAAATGCAATACACTTGCTGTCGAGAAGTGCCTGTACCTCCTCCGGATGTGCTGCCGGATGGATGCAGGTAAATACGATCTGGTTTTCACGGAGCAGTTTGTACTCGCACGGTTCAAACTCTTTTACCTTTGCGACGAAATCGCAGGTTGCATAAATTTCTTCCTTTGTATCAACCAGCTTCGCGCCCTCTTTCACATATGCCTCATCCGGGAATCCAGAACCTTCGCCCGCGCCCTTCTGAACGTAAACCTCATTGCCGTCACCTACCAGCATGCTTACCTCTGCCGGGGTTGCGATGACACGGTACTCGCCTACTTTGATGTCTTTCAATACGCCAACTTTCATAATGTGTTCCCTCCATGTAATATATTTTTCTTTTTGCTTGGTACTTTTGCTTGATACTCATATATACAGCAAGTTCCGTGCCAACTTTTACGTTTTTCGATTTTATTTAATATTTTTCTTTTTTATTTTCCAAAAAATTCGAGGTTTTCCTTGTAAATACAAGGTTTTTGTCGAATTAAAATTTTTATTTATTTTTTTGATAACCTTCCAGGAATGACTCGTTCTTGTCTCATTTTTTTCATAATGCAAAAAAATGACTCATTTATGAGCTTTTATGTGCTCATAAATGAGTCATTCAAATTTTATTTTTAAGTCATATGCCGATTTTTGAGTCTTTCATTTCTAGGGTGCTCATTTTTGTTTCTGCGCTTTCGCTGATAAACTTTTTATTTTTTTCACCCAGTTTGATTCCTACTGCCCAGCTTCCGCCGATGCCAGCTTTCGCGACTCCGTCAGCGTCTTTCCCTCGCGCAGATGAACCACCACGCGCTCCTCGCGCTTCGCGATCCGGGAGGCGGATTCGTAGACTTCCGCGATCTTTCCGGACGGAACCACGACCACGCCGGTCCGGTCCGATCGCCTCGAATGCCAGATAAGTCATAACGGCATTGATATCGTGTGTCAATGTCTGATCCACCTTGATAAAAATTTCTTCGCCCGGCGTCATATCGCCCGATACGAAATGTGACTCAATAATCTTTCTGGTAAGTGATTTCCCCATGTTTTGATTTCCTCCATTTGGTTTGTCATATTCTCTCGGAGTCTTTCCTGCACTCCGCCATCTCTATCAGCCCCGCAGCCTTGACCCGGCTGCCCGTCTGTTTTTTTCCGTCCTTATTGTAACGCCTGCCTGCGGGGAAAATCCAATTAAGAAAGGGAATGAAGGTATAACTTTCTGTTATCAGGGCTTTTCCCCGTACTCCTCCCTACTCAATTCTTCGCTTCCATTTACGCCTCCTTATTTTCGCTCATTTTTCGTATATTTACAAAATCATATTATATCTTTTAGGTAGAATTAAAAATTATTTTATTTTGTAATTTTATGTATCTTTTTGTATTTTTTTGACTGTTTTATGTTAGAATCCAGCCATGTTTGGGAGGACAATTTGTATTAGGGAGGAAATTAGAATGAGAAAAATTAAAATGATGACCAGTGCAATGCTTCTTTCTTTATCCCTGGCTTTTTCTTTAACAGCTTGTGGAACAAAGTCTGAACCGGCAGCCGATACAACAGCGGCTGAAGCCGAAGTAACCGAGACAGAAGGCGAAGCAGAAACTGCCGAAGAAGCGGCGAATGACGAAGAAGAGAAAGTCAAAGTCGGCGTTTCATGGAATGCAGACGAAATCGACGAAGATGCACAGTTATATATAGACGCCGTTACCAAAGCTGGCGGCGAAGCAATTTATCTTCCTCAGATCAAAACCGAGGATGACGCGAAAAATGCTCTGGCAGAAATCGATGCTCTGGTTATGACCGGCGGCGAAGATATTGATCCGAGCTACTACGACGAAGAGCCAAACGAAAAATTAGAGACTGTAAACGAAGTCAGAGATACTTCTGATTCTCTTTTAATCAAGGCAGCTCTCGATGAGGATATCCCGATGCTCTGCACCTGCCGTGGCATGCAGTTCTTAAACGTATTAAGCGGTGGTACCTTATATCAGGATCTTCCGACTCAGAATCCGTCCGATATCGAACATCGCGATCCGGACCGTAAGGTATTCGCAAAACATGAGATTACCGTAGACAAAGATAACATCGTTGCTGCCGCATTTGGCGGAGAAGGCACCTACACTGTAAACTCCTGGCATCATCAGGCAGTCGATCAGTTAGGTGACAACCTGAAAGTCGTTGCTACTGCTCCAGATGGAATCATCGAAGCAATCGTCAGAGAAGATAAAGACTACGTGATGGGCTTACAGTTCCATCCGGAAGCTATGATCGCTGAAGGTGATGACAGTTTCCTTGCTTTCTACACCAACCTGATCGATCAGGCAAAAGAGGCAGAATAATCACATTTCTCCCAGACAAAACAATATTTTTGATGTTTTAATAACCTCCAGGCGGATGAATCAATCTTTCCGCCCGGAGGTTTTTTGTCCAAGACGCTCTTTTTTTATAAAGAAGAATGTGCCTTGTCACATTCTCGCGCCGAGCGCGGTCGCTTGCGACAAACTACATCTTCGCGCGAGTGCGCATCATTGGCACGTTAGTGCCTTTTTGTGTAATAGGGGATTCCAAGGAATTTCCTATTACATAAAAAAGCAGAAGCCCCACGCTCCCGCATGAGGCTTCCACCCTACTTTGAATCATTGAATCTTAATTAAATTGTCTCTACTCCCAGCCAATCACATCCCAGACGTCGCTGGTTTCCAGCCCCAGCCGCCATCCGGCTACGCCTGCCAGGTCGTATTTCTTGATTAAATCCATCTTGAGTCCCAGAGACCTTGTCTCCTCCATCCAGAGCTGCTGTTCGCCGTTCTGGCTGTCCAGCCTGCCGTAATACTGACCAAGCGAATCATCCCAGGTCAGATCCATGCCGCTCTCCGACACCCATTTTGTCGCCTCGGAGATTCCCATCGCACGGGAGGACGCATTGTCGCCGCTTCCCGTCCAGAGCCTTGTGTAGAACGGGACTGCGTTGATTACCTTTTCCTTCGGAACCAGGGAAAGCATATCTTTGATGCCGTTTTCGACATATCCGATCGAAGAAACAGAACCGGCTTCACCGCCTGCATAGTGCTCATCATAACCCATGATAATCACATAATCTGCGACGTTGCCCTGCTCTTTCTGGTTGTAGAAACGGTTATATACCGCCGGAACATAGTTATCGACCGACAGCACCAGCCCTTTCTTTCGGCAGGAAACCGACAGCTCGCGGATAAACTCGATGTAATGGACGCCCGCCGCCGTCTTCAAACTCTCAAAATCCAGATTGATACCGTCAAATCCATAACGGTCCGCCTCTGTCATCATATTTTCAATCAGTTTTTCGCGCACAGACGTCCTGGAAAGAAGCACCTCCGCCTGCACGTTCTTGCTGCATTCGCGGCTGAAATTGTCGAGTACCGCCCAGACCTGAAGACCTTTTTCATGCGCCCGATCCACATAGGACTTATCTGCCAGAGATTCATACGCGCCGCTGTTGCTGCTAAGCGTAAACCACGTCGGCGCGATGACATTGACACCTTTCGTCTTTGCAATCAGAGAATCCATCGCCTGGTTTGCCGCCGCGATCGTTACCTGATGCCAGACCATCACAATCTTCTGATCCAGTGAAATATTCTGGTAGACCGGAGCAGTAAAATCACTCTTTAATGTCTCCTCGTGCAGATTTTTCATCTTCCACTTGTGCATATATCCAATATGACCGTCCGGTGTCATAACTCTCGCCCAGTTGTCATACTGTTCCAGCACCGTCACTGTCCCGCCGCGCTTTATCTCAGTCACAATCGGGCTTTTCAAGCCGCCTCTTAAGCGGATCTTGGCGCTCCACGCCGCATCTGCCACCGTGACCGGATCCCAGTTATTTTCCACGAAAACCCGCTTCTGTGCCTCACCATCATACGCCTGCAGACGCACATCGGTGTATTTCTGAATCAGAGCCAGTGAAAGATAAACTGCATCGCCATCCCGGTAAAGGATCTTTTTTCCGTCCTCATCCACTGTCGTCTCGTCGCTTTTCACGATCTCCTCCGGCAGGGCGTACACCAGTATTTTCTCATTGGCATCCCAGTAAAAACGTTCATTTAAGTTCGCATCTACCCACGCAGCCGGCAGATATGTCTGCCCGTCCACGTAGACCCCGCTCTCCTCCTGACGTTCATAGTTGAGATACAGCGCCACCCGGTCGCTGCCGCCCGCCGCGTACAGAGCATCCAGATCCGCCCTCTCCCGGCTTGGCATATATTTGACCGCTTCAATCACGCCAACGGCTGCCACGATTAAAAACAGCACAAACCCGAAAATCCGTCCCAGACAGCCCGAACGTGCTTTCCTTGATCTTCCTCTTTCCATGTTTTCCTCCGGTGTATGTTAAGGTAATACCATAAGCACTAAGCTTGAAAATACCTCGTTAAGTGCCCTTATTATATCACACCAGCTCCATGGAATGTTGACTTTTTTCTTAACTCCTCTTTCATTTTCCCTGTAATAGGTTACTGTTTACGCATACGTGCCCAGTAACTGTAATAGCACCATCTAAACAGTTCTCACCATTTTCTCCGAAAGAAAAATCCGGCGGACTGTCCAGATACGGACAAAACGGCACCTCTCTTATCACCGGTTGTAAACCCGGTCAAAATGTATCTCTGTCAGCACTCCTGTCTCCGCTCCGACGTAATCAGCCATATAAAACGATCCGTCCTCCCGGAACTCACACAGCTTCCTGTATTCTTCTGGCCTGCACTCCCTCCCATCAATTAAAATCTGGATTCCTTTGCTTTTATATCGCTGTAATCCCTCGACAAATATTCTCTGCTGTTCCCTACGCCTCCTCTCTGCCTCTTCTTTTTTACTTTTTCTCACTACCATTCCACACCTTCTCCATTCCGCGAAAACAGCCCCTTCTAACTTTTGACCTTTCGGAGATAATCGGTAATTTATAACCCCAGGTCTGCCTCGCTTATCGTAGGAATTTTCCAAAAAAAGTCATGGACTCTCCCGTAACCATCAATGCGTTCTTCTGCAGTGGGATTCGCCGGATCCGGATATCCAGATATTGCTCTGCCATTTTTACAGCTTCCTCTTCTCCAAATGAGACGAAATACTCATACCATTTTTTCCATTTTTGCTTTTCTGCTGCCAATGCCGCAAAATCTGCCAGCTGCCATCCGCTGACCGAACCGACCAGAAAACAGCGGCTGCATCGAAAAAAGGCATCCTGATTCTTCTGTGTCAAGGCTCCGAAGTCGATCACCATCGCCTCCATCCCCCTTTCCGAACAATCGTACCATTCTGCACGTTCAGCCTTTTGATAGAAAAAAATTCCCCTAATTTCAAACGGCTGTCCTGCCTCGTCTATAACCGGTTTTTCCCTTCTTTTTCCCGTCCGGAATATCTTTTCAAGCTGTGCAAATGAGCCGCTCTCATTTTGTTCCAGAACCGCCGTTCGCCGGCACAGAACCCCGGACAGATATGCTGCCGTCATAAGCGAAAAGTGTGTCACCCCAACCGATGGTCCGCTCCCGGCTATCCCGATACATTCCAAGCGTTCTGTCCCGGCCTGCTTTGTGTCCGGCACCGTTTTTTGCCTGAATTTTCGCCCCACTTTTGAGCCTTCGCCCCGTTTTCCGATTCTAATCTGTATTTCCTCCTATTTCCACTGCCACGGGAATCCACCCATAAAGCGCTCCCACCTTCGCCGGATGTTCCGCCAGAGTCCCCCTTCTTTTGCTGCCTGTCTGGTCCCCCGTCCTTTTTTGAGAGCTGCCTCCCGGAAAATCCTTTCAAAAAATTCTGTCTCCTCCGCTGCCTCATTTTCCTGCCCCCGCCTTCCGCCTGCATCGAACGGCGGAGTTAAAAATGGAAGCCTCAGATACCTAAGATGCCTGACCTCCTCTGGAAGATAATCCCGCCCGCATTTTCTGTGATTTAATAAAATCTGGAGTCCCTCTTCTCCTCCCAGAAACCGGATCGCCCGCAGAGAATCTTCTTTCTCCCACGGCTGCAATCCACAGACGAAAAGAATCAAATCATACTCCCCCTCCAGAACCGTCTGGAGCCCGGTTCCGCAGTCATCTAAAATCACTTCAAACACCGGCTGTTCCAGCTGCACCACATCGCTGTATCTGGGTTTCAACGCCAGACCGTCCATGTAATAAATTCCATGTTCATCCGGCACCAGCCCATACCAGGATGCCAGCCTGCGGACTGCCCCCGTGTCATTCTGCTCCCTGTAAAGGCAGGAAACTCCTTTCTGCCGCAGATATCGGACCGCGCCAAGTGCGGTATGTGTAACCCCGATTCCGCTCCGGCTGCCTGCTGCGGCAATCCTGAGAAGTGGTATATGACGTTCTGCAAATATGCGCGCCTCCAGTTTTTCCAATGCCTCTAACACTTCCCGGACACTCTGGCAGCGCTCTTTTTTCTCTGTTCTGAGACATCGCCCCATAAGAATGTACAGATCTCCCCGACAGCTTCCCTGTCCTGCTTTTATCTCCCCCTCTGGGGCATGCCCTGTCCCCATATAGTACAGGAGGGCGCCAATGGCATAGATGTCGGTCCTCTCATCCAGAGTCCCTCCCTCGTACTGTTCGGGGGCTGCAAAGCCTTTTGTTCCATAGCAAACAGATCGTTCCTGGCTCAAAGACGCCAGTGCCGCCTGATCAAAATCAATCAATTTTAATTGTTCCCGGCAGATTAGAAGATTCCCGGGGTGGAGATCTAAATATAAGATTGGATTTGGTTTGAATGAATGCAGATAATTCATGATCCGGCAAAGCTCAATTCCCAGACGGATAAGCTCTCCCGTTTGCAGACTGCCCGTTCTCTCAATTCGGGCATACAACGACTCACCGCACAGATATTCCTCGATGAGATAATAATAATTTTCGTCAATTTCCAGATCGTAGATGATCGGGATTCCCGGATGGCGCAGCCGCTTCAAAAGCGCTGCTTCCTGAATGAAACCGCTCTCTGTCCGCCTAACACGCTTAATCGCTCTCTCTTCATCAAGCCCCAGATGCCTGGCTAAAAAAACAGTTCCGCTCCGACCGCGTCCGATCACACGTTCCAGCTGGTATTTTCCAAATAGAACGGCTGTTTCCGTACCGCGCCTCCTTTCGGTCTATACCACCTCTCAAGATTCATTGTATACGATCCCCTCAGTTCCCGCAACCGTTTTTAGAAAGATTTTATGCTTTTTTTTCATATTCAAATTGCCAAGTGATTATATTATATAGTATGATGAATACCAAGGTTCCAAAGTCCAAAACATGAGTAAGCAGCCTTTTTCCGCAGAAAAATGAGCGGATTACGAATGTCTTGCAAAATTGCGGAAGTGCGAAGCACAAAGCATTCGGTATCTTAACCACCCAAAAGACAAGGAAGTGAAAAATCCATGAAAATAGAACGCATCAACGAAAACCAGATCCGCTGCACCCTGACAAGCAGCGATCTGAGCGCCCGCAACTTAAATCTGGGCGAACTCGCCTATGGCACGGAAAAGGCGAAAAAACTGTTCCATGAAATGATCCAGAAGGCATCGAATGAAGTCGGCTTCGAGGCGGACGATATTCCTCTGATGGTGGAAGCAATTCCGCTCTCCAGTGAGAGCATCATGCTGATCATTACCAAGATCGAGGATCCGGAAGAGCTGGACACCCGCTTTTCACGCTTTTCCCCGGGAAACGAGGACGAGCCTCTGACAACGCTTGCCAACGAGCTTTTAGAGGGCGCGGACGGGCTTTTAAGCCTGTTTACTGACAATGGCAAAAATACCGCCGCAAGCCCGCTGACCGGTTCGGACGCGCCTTCCACTGAAAAGGCAGAGCCAGGTCCCAAACTGCCGGCAGCGCGTATTTTTACTTTCGGCTCCCTCGACGAGGTCTGCCGGGCAGCGCGCATCGCAGCTCCAGTCTGCGAAACACCGAACACGCTTTATAAACACCCGTCCGACGGTCGTTACTACCTTGTTGTCCGCCAGACAGCCGACAGCACCGACGCATTCAACCGCCTGTGCAATCTCCTGTCCGAGTACAGCGAACCATTAAGGACTGCCGCTGCCCCGAATGCATTTGAGGCATACTATGAGGAGCATTATGAGACGATCGTCCGGGAGCACGCGCTCTCGACGCTCTCGACCCTGTAGGAATGATGACTTCCAGAAAAATCGGTTTTTTCCATTGCTTCTATTTTAGAACATGAAAACCATCAATTTCTCCTTGAATATTTCGCATTTTTAGTATAGAATATAGCCAAACGCATAAATATAAAAGGAGGATTTTATCATGGCATTTGTAATTACTGATTCTTGTGTAAGTTGTGGTTCCTGTGCTGGCGAATGTCCAGTTGGAGCAATCTCTCAGGGAGATGGCAAATACGAAATCGACGCTAACAGCTGCATCGACTGCGGTACATGTGCAGGCGTATGTCCGACCGGCGCTATCGAGCAGGGCTAATTAAACAAAAACGAAATATCTACATAAAAAAGCCTGTCGTTTCCGACAGGTTTTTTTATGCCCTTTTGCAGAACTTATCACATCTTATTCCCATTCCGTCCAAATTTCTTTTTCTTTACACGGGACCGGAAAAATGGAAACCGCCCTGGCGCAGCAGCCGCTGCTTCCGCTCGCCCCTGGTTTTCCCGCTGATACGCGCGGATGACCTCGTCGAGGCGCTTGAAGCGCTCTTCCTCCCGCTCATCAGAGACCCTCATCAGGTATTCCAGCTCCTTCATCAATTTATCATGCACCAGATAGCTGACATCCTGGCTCAGTTTTTCGCTGTTTTCCTCGATCGCGCGCCCGATGACCTGGTTCATGATCTCCTGAAACTGGCGCATCTTCTCCCCCGCCAGAGGCTGGGAAACCTCTGCCTGCGGCAGTTCTGTTTCCTTGTTTTCTACCTCTGTATTTTTTTTCATTTCCATATTTTCCTGCCTGCTCATGTTACGCTCTCCTGTTCCCGTTTCCCGGAAAACCGCCTGTGCCTGCGCTTCCAGAAGCGCTTCCGGTTCTGTTTTCTGATTTTCTTCCACTTTTCCGAGGATTCCCCGTATGGCTTTCAACTGGTACCCCTGTTCCTTCAACTGCTTGATCTGACGGAACAGCTGGATATGAAACTCCGTATAGTACCGATGCCCCAGTTCATTTCTCGGAATCGGAAGCCCCAGCTCGTCCTCCCAGTACCGGAGCACGTGAGCCTCCACCTGCACCTGTCTGGAAGCATCCGAAATCAGGTAATGCTTGTTCTTATTCATTCTGCTTGTCCTCCCCGGTACCTTACTACTACTATATGCGGGGTTCAAAATAAATATGAATAGCATTTACATAAAAAAGAATGTGCCTTGGCACATTCTCGCGCCGAGCGCGGTCACTTGCGACATGTTTCTGCTCTGCGAGAATGCGCATCCTCGCGGAGCGTTTTTTGTTTCATAGGACGTAATTTCCTATGAAATTAAAAATTGCCTACGCCAATGGGATTTTTGCCTGCTGACCCATGTTTTCGTACGGTCAGCGCAGTAAATGAGCAGACCTACTGAACAGTTACCTATTTCCATCTACAGCTTCTTCTCAAAGCACCAGTAATCATGCCCCTGCAGCACATACTCACCGACCTTCTCAAAGACCAGCTTCTCGTACGACCGCAGCGCTTTCACATTGTCCTTCGCCACCAGCATATGGGCACTCTTACAGCCGCGTCTTCTAAGTTCCTCCATCGCGCCTGCCAGAAGCTCGCGTGCGATGCCTCGGTTCTGGTACTTCTCCGCCACACCCAGTCTGGAAATTTCTGCCGACGGCTGTAGCTCCTCCGACCAGCAAGCAATCGATTCCACCTCCGGATCATCATCGATCGAAACCAGCCCTGCGATCTCCCCCGACACATCATCCCGGATACAAAAAAGCGAATCCCTAGAAAAATCCGACTGTAGCTCCGGCTCCCCTGGATAGATGTCCGTCCACGCGCAGAACTCGGTTCCAGCTAAGGCACGGTAAAAATGGCGGACGGTGTCCAGCTCCGATTCTTTTATCAATTCAAACATTTCTCATATTCCTTTTTACATAATAATCTTTTATCAATCATATATTTATCCAAAAAAGGGACTGGATGAAAATTGCAGAGTCGGCGTTCCAGTTATGAATTATACGAATCTTGAACACACGCGTCCGAACAGGGCGGATGCAGTCCGCCATGGGCGAACACGTGTAGTGAAAACAAGCGCACAATCATAACCGGAGACGCAGACGGTGCAATTTCCATCCAGTCCCGTCCCTTACACGATTCTATCGTTATTTCGCCAAATTCGCAAACTTCGTCAGCTCCGGTCTCCACATCAGCTGCACCGTTCCAATCGGACCATTACGCTGTTTGGCAATGATTACCTCCGCGATATTCGGCGTATCCGTATCCTTGTTGTAATAATCATCACGGTACAAAAACATAACCACATCGGCATCCTGCTCAATCGCACCAGACTCACGCAGATCCGAAAGCATCGGGCGGTGATCCGGACGTGTCTCGCAGGCACGGGAAAGCTGCGACAGGGAGATAACCGGCGCATTCAGCTCTCGCGCCAGCGCCTTTAATGAACGAGAAATCTCCGAGATCTCCTGCTGGCGGTTCTCTCCGCTCTTTCCGCTGCCACTCATCAGCTGTAAATAGTCGATGATGACAAGGCTTAAACCGTATTCCAGCTTCACCTTGCGGCATTTCGAGCGCAGCTCCGAGATCGAGATACCCGGCGTATCATCGATGATCAGCTTGGAACTTCCGATCGTGCCGATGCCTTCCACGACGGCATCCCAGTCGGAATCCGTCAGCGTACCGGTACGCAGCTTCTGGGAATCGACATTCGACTCCATCGACAGCATACGGTTGACCAGCTGTTCCTTCGACATTTCCAGGCTGAATACCATGCACGGAAGCCCTTTTTTGACCGCCACATGCTCGACGACATTCAGAACAAACGCCGTCTTACCCATCGAAGGACGCGCCGCAATCAAAATAAAATCGGACGGCTGGAATCCCGACGTCCGGTAATCCAGATCGATAAATCCGGTCGGAATACCCGTGACGGTGCTGTTGCTCTTCGACGCCGCCTCAATCTTTTCCAGAACATTCAATGCCACTTGCCGGATCGGCACAAACTCTCCACCTCCGCGGCTCTGGAGCAGGTCAAACACCGATTTCTCCGTGTGCGCCAGAATATCCTCCAGCTTGTCCCTTCCGCCGTAACAGAGGTTTTCAATCTCCTCATTCACTTTTATCAAACGGCGCAGGACTGCCTTTTCCCGCACGATATTGGCATACGATTTGACATTGACCGAGGTCGGCACAGATGTCATGATATCCCGGACAAAGTCCAGGCTGCTGACCTCCGGCGGAACATCTTTTTCGCGCAGCCGATTTTGAAGCGTCACCAGATCGACCGGCTTTCCTTCGTTGAAAAGCTCGACCATCGACTCAAACATGACGCCGTACTGGTGCTGGTAAAAATCGGCGCCTGTGATAATCTCAGACGCCGCGATAATTGCTTCCCGATCCATAAGCATGGATCCGATGACTGACTGTTCCGCCTCTACACTGTGCGGGAGAACCCGCTTTATCAGGGCTTCATCCATGATTCAGTCCTCCATATTAAGCTTCTACAACCTTTACTGCCAGTTTTCCGGTTACTTCTTTGTGAAGCTTGATCGGAACTTCGTGTGTGCCAAAGGTCTTAATCGGCTCCGGCAGAACCAGTTTCTTCTTGTCAATATCCAGATTTAACTGATCTTTGATCGCCTTTGCAATCTCCTTGGAAGAAACAGAGCCGAATGCTTTTCCGCCCTCGCCTGCCTTGATGGACAGGGTGATGGACTTATCCTCCAGATGTTTTGCCAGATCCTTCGCTGCTGCCAGGTGCTCTGCCGCGATCTTCGCCTCATTTGCCTTCTGCAGCTTCAGATCATTTAAGTTCTTCGGTGTTGCCTCGATTCCCAGTTTCTTCGTCAGAATAAAGTTGCGTCCATAGCCGTCGCTTACCTTTACAATCTGACCTTTTTTGCCAAGTGCCTTTACATCCTCTAATAATACAACTTCCATCGTTATATTTCTCCTTTCTCCATCATATCCGTAATGAGATCTTTTAATTTCTCTCTGGCTTCATCGATCGTCGCACCCTTAAGCTGTGCGCCCGCAATCGTGCGGTGTCCACCGCCGCCTAAGCGCTCCATGATAATCTGCACGTTGATCTCATCGATCGAACGCGCGCTGAAATAGATCGTGTCGCCCATCTGCGTCAGGATAAATGACGCCTTGATGCCTACAATATCCAGAAGCTCATTTGCCGCCTGTGCGCCAACCACGGTAGGACTTTCAAGTCCTTCGGACGGACACACGGAAATCGCAAATGCACCGTGATAAATCTCTGCTTTCTGGATCGCCTCAGCTCTCGCCCGGTAGTCCTCCAGCCGGTCGCGGAACAGCTTTCTCACACGCACGACATCCGCGCCGTTTCTACGCAGGAACGCCGCCGCCTCGAAGGTGCGGACACCTGCCTGGTTCATGAAATTGTTTGTGTCAATCACGATACCGGCGTACATCGCATCCGCCTCCGCCGGCTTGATCTTGATGCCGTCGTCGCCGATATACTGCAATACCTCGGCTACCATCTCACACGCCGAAGACGCATACGGCTCGACATAAGATAACACCGCATTGTCGATGATCTCGCTGCTCTGGCGGTGATGGTCAAGCACCACGATCGTTTTGATCTGCTTGAGCAGTTCCGGTGCCTCCGTGATACTCGGGCGGTTGACATCAACCACAACTAACATCGTGTTGGAATCCGCCCACTCCGCCGCTTCCTCGCCGGTTAAGAACAGATCCTCCGGGTAATCGGAGCTGTTTTCAAACCGCGCCATCATCGGTTTCACGGAAGAATTGACTCCATTGATGACGATCCGCGCCTTTTTATTAAAAGAGGTCGCAATCCGCCAGATACCAATCGCCGCGCCGAAGGAATCCGTATCGCCAATCTTGTGTCCCATGATCAGCATCTTATCCTTCGTATCCATCAGTTCGCGCATCGCATGCGCTTTGACACGCGCCTTGACACGGGTCGTTTTTTCCAACTGCTGCGATTTGCCGCCGTAATAGCGGATCTTCGTGCCATCCTTGACAACCGCCTGATCGCCGCCGCGTCCCAGCGCCATATCAATCGCCGTTCTCGCATACTCATAGTTGCGGATGTAGCTGTCGCCGTTCATACCCATGCCGATACTCAGCGTGACAGCCATATCATTTCCGATATTAACCGTCTTGACATCCTCCAGGATCGAAAAGCGGCTCTCCTGAATCTCTTTCGTGTACTGCTGCTTGATCACAAACAGATACTTGTCATTTTCCAGCTTCTTGACGATACCTTCCATCGCCATGAAATACTTCGTAATTTTCCGGTCAATCAGGGCAACCAGCAGGGAACGGCGTACCTCCTCGACACTCTCCAGCGCCTCGTCGTAGTTGTCGAGATAGATAAGTCCCGCCACCAGACGCTGGTTGTTGATCTGCTGCTTGCAACGCAGAATCTCCGTCTCATCGCAGAGATACAGCACTAAAAGCATCTCACCGCTGTCCTCGTCCACCGCGCCAAGCTTCATACCTTCCGTCTCGCTCAGCGCCACCTGCTGGATATCGATCCGGTAAAATCTGCCGTCAAATGAAGAATGAACGCTCGTTTTTTCGTCCATCTCATCCAAAACTTCCCGTGTCAGTTCCGGAAAGACCGCCGCGATATTCTTACGGCAGTTTTTATCTTCCCCGACGATCTCCGAAAAGGAGTGGTTCAACCAGAGGAAATGTCCCTCTGTGTCCGCGATGGCATACGGCACCGCCATCTCATAGAGGAGCTGTTTCTGCACCCACGCATACTCCGCCGAAAACTCCACCAGTCCGCCCATCAGACGTTTTCTCCGGTACATGAACAGCCAGAGTGCCACCAGCACATATATAACCGTAAATCCGGACATCACAAGACCGGCAGCCGGGCTCACAATCCCAACTGCCAGGTTCGCCGCCAACAGGAATACCGACAGTATGATCGGCCACTGCAGATACATCCGCAGCTGACCTCGTATTTTCATATTTTCTTTCATCTCATTCTCCCGTGCATACAATGTTGCTGTCCATGTGCCGGTTTTCAAAATACCTGCCATGAGCAGTAACGATAAAGCAACCAAAATGACTTGATGCCCCTTATTATAGCATAGTGAGGGGGATTCGTCCAGACAATCCCCCCATTGACAAACCAGAGCCGCCGTGCTACACTTGCCACAAATGAATGAGGGAGCTCGTGAGCGGGCTGAGAGGAAGTCATCCAACTTCGACCTTTATAACCTGATTTGGGTAATGCCAACGTAGGGAATATACGCGATGACATGAAAAACAATCGATATATCTATCCGAATGTTTCAGCAAATATACCTTGTCTGACCTGTACCTGCGCGGTACAGGTTTTTTATTTTACCTGCGCTCGTATATCTTTTACGAAATGGATCATACATATGGCTTTACTGTATCTCCTTTCTTTCAGGAAAAGGAACTCTCTTCTTCAAATTCCCATTTTAGATTTTTAGATTCCGCTCACTTCCCTCCGAAAAAGGAGGACTACGCATGAACTACACCACACAGATGGATGCCGCCCGCAAGGGAATCCTGACGAAGGAGCTTCTGGCGGTTGCCAAAAAAGAGCAGATGGAACCAGAAAAGCTGGTCAAACTGGTTGCTGCCGGACAGGTCGTGATCCCGGCAAATAAATGTCACACCTGCCTGGATCCGAACGGAATCGGCTCCGCACTCCGCACAAAAATCAACGTCAACCTCGGAACCTCCCGCGATTTAAACGACCTTGACATGGAGCTTCAGAAGGTCAATGACGCGGTTGCCATGGGCGCAGAATCTATCATGGATTTAAGCTCGTTCGGCGATACCCAGAAGTTCCGCCGCAAGCTGACAGCCGAGTGCCCGGCCATCATCGGAACCGTGCCGATCTATGACGCTGTGGTTTATTACCACAAGCCACTGCGTGAAATCACATCGGAAGAATGGCTGCAGATCGCGGAAATGCACGCAAAAGACGGCGTTGATTTTCTGACTATCCATGTAGGAATCAATAAAAACACCGCCGAGCGCTTCAAAAAAATGAAACGCCTGACCAACATCGTCTCCCGCGGCGGTTCCATTATTTTTGCATGGATGGAAATGACCGGACAGGAGAACCCATTCTATGAGCATTTTGACCGCCTGCTCGATATCTGTCAGGAATACGACGTGACCTTGAGTCTCGGCGACGCCTGCCGCCCGGGCTGCCTGGAGGACGCAACCGACGTATCACAGCTGGAAGAGCTTCTGACACTCGGTGAGCTGACCCGCCGCGCCTGGGAGAAAAATGTCCAGGTCATGATCGAAGGTCCGGGACATATGCCGCTCGACCAGATCGCTGCCAATATGAAAATTCAGCAGTCCGTCTGCAAGGGTGCCCCGTTCTACGTGCTCGGTCCGCTGGTGACGGACGTCGCGCCGGGCTACGACCATATCACGGCTGCCATCGGAGGCGCAATCGCAGCATCCGCCGGTGCTTCCTTCCTCTGCTACGTGACCCCGGCAGAGCACCTTCGCCTGCCGAACCGTGACGACGTCAAAGAAGGTATCATCGCCTCCCGTATCGCCGCCCACGCCGCCGACATCGCAAAAGGTATTCCAGGGGCAAAAGAATGGGATCGCAAAATGGCGCAGGCACGCGCCCGGCTCGACTGGGAAGAGCAGTTTTCCCTCGCCATCGACCCGGATAAAGCCCGCCGCTACCGCGCAGAATCAAAACCGGAAAAAGAAGATACCTGCTCCATGTGCGGCAATTTCTGCGCCGTCAAAAACATGAACCGGATCCTTTCGGGGGAGATTGTTTCAATTTTCGATGAGTAATCTTTACATAACTAATTAGGAGGTTTTTCCATGAATCACTCAACTGTATCTGCATCCACTGCATCAGCGCAGACTTTTTCCATCAAAAAAACAGCTCTGGCTGGCATGCTGGTTGCCTTAACTGTCGCTTTATCCGGCTTTTCCATTCCGATCGGTGCATCCAAATGTTTTCCGATCCAGCACCTTGTCAACGTCCTCGCCGGCGTCTTTTTAGGACCGGTTTATGGCGTTTCGATGGCATTTTGTGTCTCTCTCATCCGAAATATTCTGGGGACCGGCAGCCTGCTTGCTTTTCCTGGAAGTATGGTCGGCGCTTTTCTGGGCGCTTATTTATTCCAGAAAACCGGACGTTTCCTGCTCGCTTACCTCGGTGAGGTAGTCGGAACCGGCATCATCGGCGGCACGCTCTGCTACCCGGTTGCTGTCCTTCTGATGGGAAAGGATGTTGCCTTATTCTTCTACGTTCTCCCATTCCTGATGAGTACCGCCTGCGGAACCGCCATTGCATTTCTGCTGATTGAATTTATGCGCCGCATCGGGCTGTTTTCCTACTTAAAACGCCTGCTCGACGCACAGTAAAAGGAGGCGCTCACGATGCCAGACCAGGCTGCCTGTTTATCCAGGGCACTCGCTTATTATCCAGAGCGGGTACGAAAAACCGCGCCGCTCATCCACTGTATCACCAATTATGTGACTGCAGGCGATGTTGCCAACCTGCTCCTCGCCGCGGGCGCCTCCCCAGTCATGACCGATCATCCGGCAGAGACAGCCTCAACTGCCTCTGCCAGCGATGGGCTGGTGCTCAATCTGGGAACCTTAAAAATCGGCTCCGTCACTGCCATGATCCGCGCAGGTCAGGCTGCCAACCGGAAGGGGATTCCGATTATATTCGATCCGGTCGGCATCGGTGTGTCCGCCCACCGCAGACACGCCGCCCGCCGGATTCTGTCGCACATCTCCGTCTCCATCGTGCGGGGAAATTCATCTGAAATCCGGACGCTGGCGAATTTGTTTGGATATCCGGTGGAGAAGGAACAGCACGGGGTGGACGCAGTTTCTATGCAAATGCCAGCCGCACACGCAAGTTCCAACTCTATTTCAGAACGCCTCCGCACAGACACCCGTATCGCCCGTTTTCTCTCTAAACGTCTGCGGGCTGTTATCGTCTGTACGGGTCCCTGCGATCTGGTTGTCTGCGGTTCTAAAACCGCCCGCATCCACAACGGCTGCCCGGAGCTGGCGCAGATTACCGGAAGCGGATGCATGATGGATGGGCTGCTGGCGGCATTTGCAGCGGCTTCTAAATCTTATTTCTATCCTGCCGTCTGTGCCGTCACTGAAATCGGGTTATGCGGTGAGAACGCCGCAGCACAGATGCGTGCAAACGGCACCGGTCTTGGAAGTTTCCACACCTATTTCATGGATGCTGTCAGCCTGATGACCGGCGAACAGCTGCAAGGAGGTCAAAAAATTGAAATTCCAACGAAATAACTGCCTTTTATATGCGATCACAATGCCACACCGCCCCGGCATGCGTCCGCTGGAGGAACAGGTGCGCGAGGCGCTGGATGCCGGAATCACGATGCTGCAGCTCCGTGAAAAATATCTGTCCGAGGAAGATTTTCTGCGGGAGGCGCTTTCCATCCGCAAACTCACCGAGCGCTATCACGTTCCTCTGATTATCAATGACAGCCTCTACGTCGCCATAAACAGCGGTGCCGACGGCATCCATATCGGTCAAAGTGACCTGCCCGCCCGCGAGGTGCGCGCCAAGCTGGGACCGGACAAGATTCTCGGCGTAACCGCCAAAACCGTTGCCCAGGCCCTGGAAGCAGAAAAAGCCGGAGCCGATTATCTCGGTTCCGGCGCTGTATTTCCAAGTCCAACCAAAACAGAGGCCATCCCGATGTCCCGTGAGACTCTGACCGCCATCTGCCAGTCCGTCTCCATTCCGGTTGTCGCCATCGGAGGAATCAACGCTTCCAATCTTTCCACCCTGGCTGGAACCGGCATCGCAGGAGCTGCGATTATATCCGGGATTTTCGGACAGCCCGATATCGGGGCTGCGGTCCGGGAGCTGCGAGAGTGCATTCATAAAAACCACCGCGTTATCCCCACAGTACTCACCATCGCCGGTTCGGACAGCGGAGGCGGCGCAGGAATACAGGCAGATTTAAAGACCATCACCGCTCTGGGGCTCTATGGAACCAGTGTTATCACTGCGATTACCGCTCAGAATACGCTCGGCGTGCAGGCTGTCTCGCCTGCCTCCCCGGAAATATTAGCGGCACAGCTGGATTCGGTTCTTTCAGATTTAACTCCGCAAGCGATCAAGATCGGAATGCTGGGAAACAAAACTGCCGTTCAGGTTGTCGCAGAAAAACTAAGCGCCTATCCCGATATCCCGGTGGTACTCGATCCAGTGCTTATCTCCACCAGCGGACGCCCTCTGGCAGCTCCGGACGCCATCGCCGCCTCCCAGGAGCTTTTGTTTCCGCGCGCCACACTTTTGACACCGAATCTGCCGGAGGCTGAATTTTTGCTTCAAATGCAGACGCATACATTGGACAATGACGCAGGCATAGAAGCTGCCGCCACCCGGCTGTCCCGTCAATTTCACACCGCGGTTCTTTTAAAAGGCGGACACCGGGAAAATCTGCCAAATACTGTCTGTGATGTTCTTTGTCAGCCAGACCAGACTCCACTCTGGTTTTCCAGTCCCCGGATCGAGAATCAAAACAACCATGGAACTGGCTGCACACTCTCATCCGCAATCGCCTGCGGTCTCGCCGCCGGACGTTCTCTGGAGCAGAGTATTCGTGATGCACGTTCCTATTTAAGTGGGGCATTAGCATTCGGATTAAATCTTGGAAATGGAAATGGACCGTTGTTTCATGGATGGAATCTTAGATAAGACATAAAAATAACCGCCCCAGGTCCTAGCAAAACTTGAGCGGTTATTTTTGCTTAAAATTATAATTGTTTCGTTATCCCTTACTTCACCGCCTGGCAAATCAACTCCACGCACTTCTCAATTCCCAAATCTCCGCTGTTCAGCATCAGATCATAGTTTTCCCTGTCGCCCCAGCGCTGATTCGTATAGTTTTCATAGTAGATCCGGCGGCGTTTGTCGGTCTGGTGCATAAATTCATCGATATGCTCTTCCAGATCCCCATATTCGTCAATCGCGCGGCGGAGCCGGATATCACGATCCGCATAAACAAAGACACGCAGTACATCCGGACGGCTTCTCAGAATATAATCAGCACATCTTCCGATAAATACGCAGCTTCCGCGCTTTGCCGCCTCCTCGATCGCCTTCTTCTGCGCCACATAGATCTGCTCTGTCAATGGCAGTTCACTGAGCTTCGGCTCCTTCGGATAGGAAAGTCCATACAAAGTTCCCATCGCGAAATTGTAAAGCAGGCTGTTTGTCAGGCGCTGCTCACGATCCGCAATAATTTCCGCTGGAAAACCGATCTCCTTCGCAGCAGCATCGATCAATTCCTTATCATAAAATTCCATTCCCAGTTTTTTAGCGGCAACCAGGCCAATCTGACGACCTCCGCTTCCATATTCACGACTGATAGTGATAATCTTTTTCTCCATACAACTGCCTCCTCCCTGTTCCTCCGGAATCTCCCTCTTTTTTCTGTCTTTAGTATAACACACGCTCCAAAATTGTTCAAGTTTAGTCACACTTGCTTCTTATTTTTCTGTATTTTATTCCATATATGTGATTATTTCTGTTTTCTTTTACCTTTATTTTTTCTTTTCTTCTTAGTTTCTATAAAATATGAACCAACTTCTTCGTTTCATTCAACAAAAAAGATGGATGAAAGCGTTTTATGTATTCCACTTTCACCCATCTGTCCTTTATTTTAAATATCATTTTATCTAAACAGTTATTTTTACAGCCAGACGCTTTTTACTCTCCTAACCGGTAAATTTCGCGGCGCAGCTTCGGTCCGATCAAAGCTGTGAAAATGATTTTGACTGCATCGCCCGGCAGATACGGGATAACGCCCACACCCAGTCCGGCTACAAAGGTCATGTTAAGCTGACCTGCCAGCCATACCGTTCCGAAAATATAGCAAATCGCCAGTCCCAGTACCATGCCAACGATATGCAGGGCTACTTTGCCCGGAAAATGATCCACAAAAAATCCAACAATCAGCGCCATCAGGATAAATCCGACGAGATAGCCGCCGGTCGGTCCTGCCAGCTTACCGACTCCTGCCGTAAATCCGGAAAATACCGGAACGCCCACCATGCCAAGCAGCATATAAATCAGGTAACTCACCGTGCAGGCTTTCATTCCCAGCACATATGCTGCCAGATAAATGGCAAGATTTGTAAAGGAAATCGGAACCGGGCTGAATGGAAGCGGAATCGAGAACGGTCCCAGAATACAGGTTACCGCCGTCATCACGCCAATCAGCGCCATCCGTTTGGTTGTAAAGTAAGGTTTGTGATCCGCTTCTGCGGAAAGTGTTTTACTCATGATATGGATACTCCTTTTTTATAATGTGAATCCCATCGCCGCCAGCATCTCCTGGTCCTCGCTGATGCGGTTTCCGGAGGTTGTCAGCATATCTCCGGTAATGGCTGCGTTTGCGCCGGAACGGAATGCCTGTTCGCCGGAATGTTCCATTGAATTTCGTCCTGCTGCCAGACGGACCATCGCGGTCGGATTGATATAACGGAAAATGGCAATCGTCCGCAAAATCTCATCCTCCGAAAGCGCTGCCTGATGTTCCAGCGGCGTGCCCGGAATCGGACGCAGGATATTGATCGGAATTGATTTGATCCCGAGCTCGCTCAGCGTGATCGCCATGTCGATCCGGTCTTCCCAGGTTTCTCCCATGCCGATGATGCCGCCGGAACAGACGGAAAGTCCTGCCGCCTGCGCGCGCCGGATGACCTCCAGCTTGTCCTCAAATGTATGTGTTGTACAGATATTCGGGAAATTTCTCCGGGAAGTCTCAATATTGGCATGATACCGTCCCACACCCGCCTCTTTCAGACGGTTGAAATCTTCCTGTGACAGAAGTCCGTGGGAGGCGCAGAGCTCTACCTTGCATTCCTTCTTCATAGCGCGATATGCCCGAAGCGCCTTCTCCATCTCCGCTCCCGTCAGCGCACGTCCCGCCGTCACGATGGAGTAACGATGTACTTTCTTCGCCTCATGACGCTTGCAGTCCTCCAGAATCTCCTCTGGCTCCAGAAATGGATATTCTTCCACCTTCGTATGATGACAGGCTGACTGCGCGCAAAACTTGCAGTCCTCGCCGCAGCGTCCGCTTCGTCCATTAATGATAGAACACAGATCCACATGGTTTCCGCAGAGCTCCTTCCGGATTTTATCAGCTCCCGCACAAAGCTCATCCAGATCCTCACTCAATAAAAAGCTTAAATCCTCGCCCCGTTTCAGACGGCGTCCCTTTATAATCTCTTCTGCCAGTTGTAAACTCATATCTTCTACTCCTTATCAAAATCAAAACACTTTTTTTGGTTATCCTTCGGTCCAACTTAAAAAATATCCTATTTTTCTCATTTAGCTAACTTTCGCTATTATAAACCGTTGATTTTTAAATGTCAACACGTTGGATTAATATAGTTTACATTCTGGCATCTGCGAAATCTAAAAACTGCTTCGCGCAAGTGCGCATCCTCGCGGAGCGTTTTTTCATAGGACGCAATTTCCTATGAAAAAAGCTGCTGTCCGACAGGCATTTCCATCGTCCAGCAGCTTTATCCGCCTTTATTTCTAAGTTTCTAATTATTTACGCTCTTTCCGTTCATTTTTCCGCCCAAATTTCCTATCTGACCGGCTCCAGTGCCCCCATGCTCCGTTTCAAAATTCCCTTCATATAGGCAATCAAAATCCCATAATTGGTCATCGGGATCTCCTGATCGGCAGCGCTGCGAAGACGGCTCTTCATCTCCCGCGCATTCAGCATACAGCCGCCGCAATGAACGATCAGCTTATAACCGGACACATCCTCTGGAAATTCCGTCCCCGATGTAAAATGAAACTCCGGCGCTTTTCCCGTGTACTGGCGGATCCAGTCCGGCAGCTTCTCCGTGCCGATGTCACCGCACTGGCGATGATGCGTACAGCCCTCAGAAATAAGAATCGGATCTCCGTCCTGTATCATTTCCAGCGCTTTGGCGCCCTCCGCTGCCTGTTTCAGATCCCCCTTATATCGCGCAAACAAAATGGAAAAGGAAGTCAGACGCACCTGCGGCGGCGTCAGCCGGTCTACCAGCGGAAATACCTGGCTGTCCGTGATTACCAATGCCGGAGCTTCTTTCAATTTTGCAAACGTCTCCGAAAGTTCACTTTCCCGGCAGACAAACGGCATCGCACCGGTGTCCAGCAGATCCCGGATGACCTGCTGCTGCGGCAGAATCAGCCGCCCCTTCGGCGCCGCCTTGTCAATCGGAACAACCAGAATTACCGTATCAAACGGTTTTACTAGATCAGCAGCCAGCCGTTTTTCATCCGTCTCCTGTGACGTAAGACGTGCCATTTGCTCTTTTAACTGCTGGATTCCTTCTCTCGTCCGGGCACTCACATAGGCGGTATGTTCCACAACCGGTTCCTGTTCCGATTTTCCCGTCAGCAAATCCATCTTATTGTAAACCACCAGATACGGGATTTCCTTCTTCTCAAACAGCCGGATCATCTCTTCTTCCCAGCTGCTGATTCCTTCCACCGCATCCACCACCAGGACTGCCAGATCCGCCTTATTTAAGACTTGACGAGTCTTGCCAACTCTCTTTAAGCCCAGCTCGCCCTCATCGTCGATTCCAGGCGTGTCGATAATAACCACCGGACCGAGCGGCAGAAGCTCCATCGATTTATAGACCGGATCGGTCGTCGTTCCCCGGATGTCCGACACGATCGCCAGCTCCTGCCCGGTCACCGCATTGACCAGACTCGATTTTCCCGCATTTCTCCGTCCAAAAAACGCGATATGTACCCGCTCGCCGGACGGTGTCTCATTCATTCCCATTTTGATCCTCCTGATTTAGCTAAAACCTGAAATCCCGCTGCCCCTTTTCAATTTCAACCAGATTTTTCCTCACGATCTCCTGCACTTTTTCTTTCGGAATCGAACCGATCTCCGCCTGAATCAGCTTCTCTCCAATCTCTTTCGTCCCCGGCGCCGCATAATCCTCCAGATACTCCTTGAGCGTCATCAGCGCATTCGGATGACAACAGTTCTGAATCTGCCCGCTCTTGCACAGGCTCATAAAGCGGTCACCCGTCCGTCCTTCCCGGTAGCACGCCGTACAGAAGCTTGGGATATAGCCTAATTCCATCAGCCAGCGGACCACCTGATCGAGTGTCCGGTTGTCGCTCACATCGAACTGCGCCGAATTTTCCTCCTCCGGCTCTTCCTCTGCATATCCGCCGACACTGGTGCGGGAACCGCCGCTGATCTGCGATACGCCCAGCCGCAGCACCCGCTCCCGACAGGCTTTGCTCTCTCTCGTTGAGATAATCATGCCCGTGTACGGAACTGCCACCCGGATGCAGGCTACGATCTTCTCAAAAATATCGTCGCTGATGCCGTTGTCAAAGGTCGATGGGTCGATATCGTCCGCCCGGCGGATGCGCGGCACACTGATGGTGTGCGGACCAACACCAAAAACTGCCTCCAGATGTTCCGCGTGCATCAAAAGTCCTGCAAATTCATACCGGTACAACTCCAGACCAAATAAAACGCCAATTCCTACATCGTCGATACCGCCCTCCATCGCGCGGTCCATCGCCTCCGTGTGATAGCAGTAATTGTGCTTTGGTCCCGTCGGATGCAGGCGCTCATAGCTCTCCTTATGGTACGTCTCCTGGAACAGGATGTACGTTCCGATTCCCGCCTCTTTCAGTTTCCGGTAATTCTCCACCGTCGTCGCCGCAATATTGACATTGACCCGGCGGATCGCCCCGTTTTTATGCTTGATACTGTAAATTGTCTTGATACTGTCCAGCACATATTCAATCGGATTGTTGACCGGATCCTCGCCCGTCTCCAGCGCCAGACGTTTATGTCCCATATCCTGAAGCGCAATTACCTCCCGGCGGATTTCCTCCTGCGTCAGCTTCTTTCTGGCAATGTGCTTGTTTTTCATGTGGTATGGACAGTACACGCAGCCATTCACGCAGTAATTCGACAGATACAGCGGCGCAAACATGACGATCCGGTTTCCGTAGAAATCCTGCTTGATCTGGCGCGCCAGCTCAAAGATCTCCTCCACCTTTTCCGGGATCTCGCAGTCAAGAAGCACTGCCGCCTCGCGGTGGCTCAGCCCTTTTCGAAGCCGCGCCTTCGCCAGAATCTGGTCAATCAGTTCCACGTTGTTTTTGTTCTTCTCGGCATAGGAAAGAGTCTCTAAAATTTCCTCATGGTTGATAAATTCCTCTGCCTTTTGGGATGATGGGTTGTAATTGTAACTCATAGTTTCTTCTCCTTTTCTTACAGGTCAGGATGATAGCTGTCATGTTTTCCTCCGGAATTTTCAATTTCAAAAATGCCAGCATGGTCAGCCGTCCTTCGCGTCCTTCCCCGTCAGTTTATTTATCTGTAAGCATCTTTCGATGCCAACAAACCAAATCGCAGGCTTTTACCCCTTATAATCTCCCCGGTCGATGACTACCTCGTACCCGATGCTTTCCATGCGCCTCTTCATGCAGTTGATGCACTCCGCCGCCTCGTCTCCCGTACAGATTTTATTGTCATAGAGCATATATTTGGCGCGCACCCCGACCGGAGACAGGTTCGGCATCACGACGTTTCCGCCTGCCAGAATCCCCAGTTCGCGTCCCATCGGATGAATCGTTCCGAGCGCTGTCGTCGCCGGAAGCAGCACTTTCGGCTTCAGCAGGCGAAGCAGCCCTAAAAGAAACAGTGTCTCTTCCAACGTTCCTGCCGCCTCCCCGCCAAACGGAGTGTCGTGCTGCGGAATAAACGGACCGATTCCCACCATTTCCGGATCCAGTTCTTCGATAAAACGCATATCTCTCGCCAGACAGCGCGCCGTCTGGTGCGGCGAACCGACCATAAAACCGCATCCGGTCTGATAACCAAGCGCCTTTAAATCACGCAGGCACTGCATCCGGTGTTCAAATGACATCTCTGCCGGATGCAGGCTCGCGTAATGGCACGCGTCCGCCGTCTCATGGCGCAGCAGATACCGGTCCGCCCCTGCCTCTTTCCAGCGTTTCAACGTATCATACTTCTTTTCTCCGAGCGACAAAGTAATCGCACAATCTGGAAATCCTGCCCGGATCGCCTGCACCATCTCCATCACCCAGTCGTCCGTCATCGCCGGATCCTCACCACCCTGCAAAACAAAGGTGCGGAATCCCAGCTGATAACCATTCTCACAGCAGGAAAGAATCTCCTCCCGACTCAGGCGGTACCGGCTTGCATTTCGGTTGCTCCTTCGGATGCCGCAATAAAGACAGTCGTTTTTGCAATAATTGCTGCACTCAATGAGTCCCCGCACATACACCGCTTTTCCGTACTCTCTTTCCCGGATGCAGCGCGCTTTTTCAAAGAGGTAGTCCGCCAGCTCCGGTGAACGTCCCTCGATCAGACTGACCCACTCATCCTCCGTCAGGGACTCCCCCGCTTCCAGACGGTCAATCAATCTCTTTAATTCTGTAATCGTTTCTATCTGTTCAGCGCCTGGACGGACCGCCTCCCGCCACCAGTCAGACGGTCGAAGCCCCGCGCGTGTAAAATCTGCCATTCCGTCACCTCGTTTTCATTCCTGTGCTTCCGGTGCCTTCGAATACAGCGCCTTCGAAGAAATCCCCCGCAGCATCCCCAGCTTCCCGGACAGCGCACTGATCACATCACCCGGCGCGTCAATCACGACGCTGATAATATTCACGTTCCGTTTGTGGTAAGGAATCCCCATCCGCCCTACGATATACTGCCCGTACTGATGCAGCACCTTATTCAACTCTTCCGTATCTCCCGTCTGATCGACCACAATACCGATCACGGCAACTCTTGATTCTGTCTCCATGTTTTTCCCTCATATCTTCCTGTTTATCTGTCCAAATTTTTCTCTACAACAGATGCCATTTCAAATATATCTGCTAAAAACCATGCTGCGATCCTGTCCTGCAAAATCTTCCATCCACAGGCACCACTTTTTCCAGCCCCGCCTTTCTATAGAGCAAATGGATCAAAAAGAGCCCGCGCAGACGCGGACTCCATCCATCTCAAAAAGGGTATACGAATCTCCATGAACCGCTCCCCTTTCCTTCAAGACCCGTCTCAAACGTCAGCATCGCTTTTCACCACTTCCAGCATCGCCGGAACACTCGATTATTTCTGTTCCATTCCTTTTTGAAAGGTATCTACTGCCTCGCAAATCGGAATACTTGATAAAAGCGTATCACATTTACTGTAAAATTGCAAATAACACTTATATGCTTCCCCATAAAATGCTTCCCCATAAAAAACGGACGTCGCCGATTTTCCACTCCAAAACCAGCAACGCCCATCTTCCATTTTTCTAATTATTTCTTACAGAATCTTCCCATACCGTCCCAAAAAGCTCTTCGTTCTCTCATTATCCGAAGCAAACACCTTCTCCGGCGCGCCTTCCTCGACGATGAGTCCGTCTGCCATGAAGATCACGCGGTGGGAAATATCTTTCGCAAACGCCATCTCATGGGTAACAATCACCATCGCGATGTGCAGATCCGCTAACGACTTAATAACCTTCAATACTTCTCCCGTCAGCTCCGGATCCAGTGCGGAGGTCGGCTCGTCGAAAAACAGAATCTTCGGATTCAATGCCAATGCACGGGCGATCGCCACACGCTGGCACTGACCGCCGGAGAGCTGGTACGGATAATAGTCCTCCTTATCCTCCAGCCCCATTTTTTTCAGAAGCTCGCGCGCCTCTTTATAAACCGTCTCCTTGTCGCGCTTCTGCACATGGATCGGCGCGTCTGTGATATTTTTCAGCACAGAATAGTGCGGAAACAGGTTAAAATTCTGGAATACCAGACCGTACTGGCTGCGGATCTCCTTCATGTCCTTCTTGTCCGCATAGCTGACCTTGCCATCCGCGCCCGTCCAGGCTGCTCTCTTTCCTAAATATACGATCTCGCCGTGGTCCATCGTCTCCAGCATCGTCGCGCAGCGCAGAAGCGTCGATTTACCCGAGCCGGACGGTCCGATGATGGACACGATCTCGCCCTCGCTCACACTCAGTGAAATATCCTTTAAAACCGACAGATCGCCGAATGATTTTTCCACATGATTTAATTCTAACAGGTTCATTTTCCACATTCCTCCCGCTTCTATCGGTAATAATCCAGCTTTTTCTCAATCCATTCCATTGCAACTGCCACAACCAGATTGAAAATATAGTAAAAGACGGCTGCTGCCACAAACGGCATCATATTCGTCTGGGATGCCGCCAGCGCCTTGGCGATTGAGAACATCTCCGCCACGCTCAACGTAAACGCCAGAGACGTATCTTTTACCAGCGTGATGACCTCATTCGTCACCGACGGAAGAATCCGCTTGATTACCTGCGGCAGGATGATCTTGAAGAAGGTCTGTGCCTTTCCATAACCCAGAATCTCCGCTGCCTCATACTGTCCGACCGGCATCGACTGGATGCCGCTGCGGTAAATCTCGGCAAAATATGCCGCATAGTTAATGACAAAACCGATGAAGGTAGCCCACAGACGGTAACTGCTGCCGACTTTGATGCGAAACAGATAATACGGTCCAAAATACACCACCATCAGCTGCAGCATCAGCGGTGTGCCTCGCATAATCGAAATATATACTTTTACAATCGTCTGGATCAGCTTGTTCTTCGACATACGCCCGAACGCGATCACGAGTCCTAACGGAAGTGAAAATAGCAGTGTGATCACAAAAATCTGTGTGCTGACTGCCATACCACCCGCAAGCTGTGTAATCATCTGCTGGAGTGTCATCTTACCCATAATTATCCCATACCTGCTTTCTAAAATGTAGATTCGTTACTGTTCACGCATACGTGCCCGGTAACGGAATGTGCTGTGACTTCACAGTTAAACACATAAACCGCGAATGGGGACTGCCATGAAATCATTCACAGCCGTCCCTATTCCTATTATTTAATAATGTTTCGTTTTTACAATCAACGATTAATTACTATTTGCCGATGGTAGTTACGTCCTTGCTAAACCATTTCTCAGAAACTTCCTGTAAGGTTCCATCCTCTGCCATCTCTTCCAGAGTGCTCTGAACTTTATCTCTTAACTCGGTGTTGCCCTTCTTGAAGCCTACGCCGTATTCTTCCTCAGAAAGGGAATCGTCCAGAATCTTAAAATCAGCGTTTCTCTGCTGAATCTGATAGCCTGCTACGATTACATCCATCGCAATGGCATCAACGGCGCCCTGCTCCAGATCCATGAATGCGGTGTTGTAATCAGCGGTTGTCAGAAGCTCCTTGAAAGTAGCGGTCAGTTCCGGTGCCTCTTTTAAAGCTGCCTCTGCGGAAGAATCTGCCTGAACCTCTACGATCTTGCCTGCCAGATCCGCCTGGCTGTTGATATCCGAATCATTGGCTACGACAAATACCTGCTGGTTTGCCATGTACGGCTCAGTCCAGGTGTAATCATCCTCACGACCCGTCATCGTAAATCCATTCCAGATGCAGTCGATATTGCCGGACTCAAGCTCCATATCTTTAGAATCCCAGGCAATCGGCTGTGCCTTATATTCCAGACCCAGACGTTTTGCAACTTCCTGTGCCAGCTCCAGGTCAAATCCGGTGTACTCGCCGTTATCGCCTACAAATCCCATCGGTGGGAAATCCTGATCAAAACCAACAATCAGAGTGCCGCCGTCGGTTGTCTTCGCCTCTTCTGCGGTGGTTTCCTCTGCCTGGCTCTCAGCCGCTTCTGTGTCTGCTGCGGTTGTCTCTGCTGCGCTGTTGCTGCTGCCACATGCGGTCATGGAAAGTGCCATTACTGCAGCCAGCGCTGCGCTCACAAATCTCTTTTTCATAATTGGTGTCCTCCTCATTTTCAGACAGTGGAAGCCGTTCTCCCTTTGCCGGTTTCCGTCTCGCTTTTTAATATGCTACCATATTAGCATACTAAAGCGTTTTTGTAAAGCACTTATTTTCGAAATCTGTCTTTTTGTGTAATAGGAAATTCCATGGAATTTCCTATTATACAAAAAGGGATCCCACATGATCTCTCACATGGAATCCCAATCATTTTTATCCTCAATAATTGAGTGAAATTTGAGTAAAAATCTTCTTTTACCCTTAAAAAACCCTTATTTTACAAGGATTACTCGCAAACATACGGCATCAGGGACAGATGTCTTGCTCTCTTGATAGCTACAGTCAGAGCTCTCTGATGTTTAGCACAGTTGCCAGTGATACGTCTCGGAAGGATTTTTCCTCTCTCGGATACGTATCTCTTTAATTTATTTGTATCTTTGTAATCGATTTCGCCGTTCTTCTCGCCGCAGAATACACAAACTTTTTTTCTTCTACGCATACCGCCTCTTCTGATCTTGGAAGCGTCTGTTTTATCGCCTTTATTGAATGCCATTGGTCTTTCCTCCTTCACACACATCAGCCTGATGGCGCTCTCGCGCACTCCGTCCGCCGGGGGACCGATTCCCGAACCTAGTTGAACGGAAGGCCTTCGTCTTCTACTCCATCAGGAATATTCATGAATCCATCGCCGATTGCGCTGGACGGAGCCGGGCGCTCTGCCGGACGGTAACCGCCGTCGCTGTTGCCAGATGCCGCATTCTTGCTCTCTGCAAATTCCTGATCCTCTACAATCACTTCTGTCGTATATACTTTCTGGCCGTCACGATTGGTATAGCTGCCAGTCTGAATTCTTCCGGTTACTACGAGCTTGGTTCCCTGATGAAAATACTTCTCAGCGAATTCGCCTGCTCTGTCAAATGCAACACACGGAATGAAATCCGCTGTCTGTGCGCTGTCGTCTCCGTTTCCGCCTCTGCGGCCTCTGCGGTCTACTGCCAGCGTGTATCTGGCGATTGCCATAGCTCTCTCGCCCTGAGAGTATCTCACTTCCGGATCTCTCGTTAATCTGCCCATCAGAATTACTTTATTCATACGATCACTCTTTCTTTATCTACTCTTACGCATCCTGTCTTACGCATAAGTATCTGATAACCGGCTCCATGATGCGGATGTGGTTCTCCACCTCATTCGGGCATACGGAATCAGACTCGAAATGTACGAAGTAGTAGAATCCTTCTTTCATTTTCTGAATCTCGTAAGCAAGTCTCTTCTTGCCCCATTCATCAATGTCAGTTACTGTACCGCCGAAACGTGTGATGTAACCTGTTACTTTCTCCATCGCTGCGGCTCTCTCTTCGTCCTCGAGTTTTGCGCTAAGAACAACTGCTAATTCATATTTGTTCATGCTCTTTCTTACCTCCTTGTGGTCACTGACCCCCTGACTCCAGCAGGGAGTAAGGATTTTTGTGTTATATATTACCGAATATCTATGATACCAAAAAAGGAACGGCTTGGCAAGCACTTTTTCGAGATTTTCCATGTAAATTTTCTCGTTTTTTCCGGGCTTTCTGCCCCTTCTTACGGCATTCTTTTACTGACTGCCAGATCATGAAGCTGCCTGCATCTGTACGCCCACCCGCCGCTCTTATTCGGACTTCTCTCCCGCTTTTTTCAGTCCTCTGGTACTCTTTTCTACCAATGGTCGTGCCATCATCACCTGATGCCCGCAGCCGGCACATTTCAAACGGAAATCCGCGCCGACCCGCAGGATCTCCCACTCATGGCTGCCGCACGGGTGCGGCTTTTTGAGTTTTACAATATCTCCAACCTCGTATACCATTTCCTCTCTCCCCTGTTACTGCCTTATACTCCGACCGCGTCCCCCAGCACCTTCCCGATGCTGTCGCTGATAACCAGATCCGCCTGACCATCGTGCGAGGTCGCTGATTTATTGATCAGAACCAGTTTATTTCCATGATAATAATCAATCAGCCCCGCTGCCGGGTACACCACCAGCGAGGTGCCGCCGATGATCAGCATATCTGCCTTGCGGATATGGGCAATTGACCGCTCAATTACCTCATTGTCCAGTCCTTCCTCATACAGCACGACATCCGGCTTAATCACGCCGCCGCAGCCGCACTTCGGCACGCCCTTCATCTTCAAAATATCATCCAATCCGTAAAACCTGCCGCAGCGCGTACAATGGTTGCGGAGCACCGATCCGTGCAGCTCCAGCACCTCTTTGCTGCCTGCTGCCTGGTGCAGCCCGTCGATATTCTGGGTAATGACCGCTTTCAGCTTTCCTTCCTGCTCCAGCTTCGCCAGCGCCAGATGCGCCCGGTTCGGCTTTGCATTCGGGAACAGCATCTTATTGCGGTAAAACCGGTAAAATTCCTCTGGCTTTCTCATATAAAAGCTGTGGCTTAAAATCGTTTCCGGCGGATAGTCATACTCCTGATGGTACAGCCCGTCCGTGCTTCTAAAATCCGGGATATTGCTCTCGGTCGAAACACCCGCCCCGCCAAAAAATACAATATAATTTGACTCATTAATCCATTTTTTTAATGTGTCTGTCTCTCCCATCTGACGCACTCTCCTCTCCTTTTTCTGAAAACATAAAAGCGGTTGCTATTAGTTTACATAAAATCAGAACATTCTCTATCCTATACAATTACAGCACGCACTCTACACGATCTCATCCAGATACACGCCGTTCACCGTATCCACCTGTGCCAGAATCTCTGCCAGCCCCTTATTTTCAAGCTGTCCGCCCCAGATTTCTTCCGCTTTCCGGTAGCCAAACAGCCAGCTCACCAGCTCTTCCGGCTTCGTCTCCAGCCATATGGAAACATTTTCCGTGCAGCCGCAGGTATCCGGCTCCGGTTTCCGCGCCTTCAGGCTGGAACCTGTCTCCCCAATCGTCCAGACAAACTCACCGTTGTTCATTTCCAGAATCGGATCATTCATACGGATGCCCAGTGTGAGTATACGTTTTTCTTCTCCCTGCTGCTCTGCCTGTTTTAAGCCAAATGCCGCCAGCAGCGCCCCGATATTCGTCAGGCGCGCCATATTCCACGGCTTCTCGCCCATCTTGACCGTGTATGCGTCCTCCGCATACAAAAGCCGGTGTTCACGGACTTCCCAGCCCCAGTAGGCATCCAGGCCAACCAGCCTGCCGTCCTGTTCCAGGAATTCCAACGTGCCATTTTCAGAAGCCAGCTCCTTGATGAGACGGCTCACATACGCCGCATCCCGGCGCGTATACATCTCATACCGTGCGCCCAGCCACTGTTCCATATAGACAGCAGCCCGCCCGCAGTCCTCCGGAGTATCCTGGCACACCGTGCGCGTCAGCGTCTGTTTCGCCTTCTCGGTCAGCTCATAGGATGCCACATTTCCGATGAAGGTAAATCCCATTGGCGCATACACAGCCGGGTTGACCGGAACCAGATACGTGATCGGCTTTCCGGCTGCCTCCTCGTCGTGAAGCATTTTCACAAATACGTCCCGGAAATGTCCCTCGCGGCGGCGGCTCTCCTCGGTCGCCACCCCGACCAGATAATCGAGCTTCCAGAGGCGTCCACGCAGCTTCACCGCATACGGATTGTACTGCACCATCGAAATCAGAAGTCCATTATCCTTTTTCACCAGAATCTCGTTATCCTTCGTCTTTTCCTTATAATAATACTCGATAAAACTCTCCGAATCTTCCGGGAAACACATATGCCAGAGATGCTTCGTCTCGTCCTTATCCTCCGCATCCAGATACGTCAGCACACTTCCCGCCGTCGTATTGGCGATCTGCTCCGCCCAGTGATAGCCCTTGCTGCCGTTTAACAGCTGTTCTACCAGATATTTGCGTGCATAATCCGCCGGATAATACGTCATTTTCGCCTTCCGGAGTCCCTCTAAGCCCATATCGTCCTCGCGGTTGACCCACTCAGCCTCAGGAAATTCCTCTATCAGGAACTGTTGGTTGATAAACTGGTACAGACCGTTGATCTCCGGGTTTGCCTTCTCAATATGGATAACCGCCATATGTTCCACCGGATTGTAGCTTCCGATCGTAAATGCCTCCATCTGACCGTCGATATACACGCCGCCCATGTGGATGCTGAATTCTGAACAGTTTTTCAGAATATCGTGAATGCCCTTTACCTCATAATCGAGATGTTCCTCGACCTCCTCGCCCTTCTGCTGTCTCCAGCGGTCCAGAAAAACCCAGACATCGTGGCTGTCCGAACAGCATAGACGGCGGTACTCATAGCGCCCCTCATATTCGCGCTTAAATGCGTTGACGCGGTTTTTCTTCTTATGCAGTTTCTTTCCCGCCAGGGAACGCATCGCATCGCCGTTGTAGAGATAATCCCTCGAATCGACCTGCTCTTCCACCAGATATTTGTCCTCCGGCAGATTTAAATATTTCACTGCATACTCATCCGCCAGATTGATAACCAGCGGATATCCCAGTTCTTCATTAAAATACTCCTCAATCGCCGCAAACGCCCCCGGCAGGTCTTCCTCCCGGCACAGCGGCATCGCGGAAAAACAACGTCCTTCATTCTCCATCAGCCATAAAAGCGCCTTATTTTCCCAGATTGCATAACGGACATTATAATAATCTTTCCAGACATAGCTCTCCAGAAATACGCTGTCGCACGTCATATTGTGGCGCATCGCGTAAAACGGAAGCATCTCCTGGATACTGTTAACTTCAATTTTTTTAAACTCTAAACTCATGAAACCTCCTGTGTAAAATCAAAGTGGGTTTTATTTGCCTTCTCATATTATACCATAAATACTAAATTCAGCTATCGCCTTTGGCTCTGCTTCATTAAGTATTTAGGTATGACTCGCACTAAGCTCGAAAACACCTCGCTAAGTGCTCATATTATACCACAAATTTCCTACTTAAAAACAAGGATTTTCTTCCCTTGACTCTATAATTATTGTAGACATTATAGTTATTTCTGATAAACTATACTCAGAAAACGATTTCTGCGGCGTTTTTTTCTGACGGCCGACGGCAGGATCATCTATTTTTACCAGAAAGACGAGGATTTATTCATGGAAAAGAATCTCACCTCCGGCAGTGTGCTGAAAACAGTTATCTATTTTTCCCTGCCATATTTGTTATCTTATTTTTTGCAGACACTCTACGGCATGGCGGATCTGTTTATTATCGGGCAGTTTGGAGGCGTGGATGGGACGACGGCGGTCTCGGTCGGCAGTCAGGTCATGCATATGCTGACGGTTATGATCGTTGGTCTGGCGATGGGCGCAACGGTTCTCATCGGACGCGCGGTCGGCGCGGGTGACCGGAAGCTTGCGGCGCGCGGCATCGGTAACACGATTTCCTTATTTGCAGGTCTGTCCATTCTTCTGACCGGACTTCTGCTGACGGCGGTTCACGGCATTATCAGGCTGCTGTCTGTCCCGGAGGAAGCGGTAAACGGCACCGCGGCATATCTGATGATCTGCTTTGCCGGCATCCCGTTCATCACCGCCTACAATATCATCAGCTCTATTTTCCGCGGCATGGGCGACTCCAAAAGTCCGATGTATTTCGTTGCAATCGCCTGTATTATCAATATTGCGCTTGATTACCTTTTAATGGGCGTGTTTTCGCTCGGTCCGTCCGGCGCGGCGCTCGGCACGACCCTGTCACAGATGTGCAGTGTCCTGATCGCCCTGGTCGTAATCATTAAAAAACGAATGTTTCCGGGTTTTCGTCTCCGTGACCTCCATCTACATAAGACTACCATAGCCTCCATCCTGCAGGTCGGAATCCCAGTTGCAGTTCAGGACGGCTTTATACAGGTTTCTTTTCTGGTTATTACCATGTTTGCCAACCAGCGCGGATTAAATGATGCGGCGGCGGTCGGAATCGTTGAAAAGCTGATCGGAATCCTGTTTCTGGTTCCATCCTCGCTTCTCTCCACGGTTTCCGCCCTCTCCGCTCAAAACCTGGGCGCCAGAAAACCTGAGCGTGCCCGTCAGACGCTGCGCTACGCGATCTGCATCACATTTTCTTTCGGGCTGGTCATCTCAATTGCCATGCAGTTTGCTGCCGGTGCCGCCGTCTCCCTCTTTACTGATGAGGCAGAGGTTGTCCGACTCGGAACCCAGTATATGAAGAGCTATGTGCTGGACTGCATGATCGCCGGTATCCATTTCTGCTGCAGCGGTTTCTTCTGCGCCTGCGGACTGTCCGGGCTGTCGTTCCTGCACAACTGCATCTCGATCGTGGTAGCGCGCATCCCGCTCGCATGGCTCGCCTGCCGCTATTTCCCGGAAACACTGTATCCGATGGGACTCGCAGCGCCGATCGGATCTCTCATCTCCGTTGCCATCTGCCTGATTGCATTACGGTGGATTAGACGGCATCCAGAAAAGCTGGTTATGAATTTACATCCAGTTGAAACTGAATAAATGCTCCATTCCCATCTGAATCTTGAAACTTCCATCGCCAGTTCGACAAGTCTCAGACTGAAACAGCGGTCTGGCCTGGAAAGGTCGGTGTCGGCATTTCGCCGGAATCTCCCTCCGTTCCGAGCACAGACAAATGGCAGGAAACTACCTGCATGGTTGTCCGCTTTCGCGGCAGCCATCAGGAAGCTCCTGCCCCATATAAAACTCTTCTGCAATTTATCCGGGATTATTCTTTCTCCATCACTGTCTTCTTCCGGGATCTCACCCGCTTACTTTTCCCGCATCTCCAGCAGTCTCCACGCCTTCTTATTCTGGACTTCCAGCACGGAACCACAATATTCACACTTTTTCAACCCCAGCTTCTGAATCGGTGCACCGCAGTTTGGACAGATAAGCGAAACCGCTGCCCCTGCTGTTTTCGCATCCTCATAGACATATACCAGTTCCGTCTCATAAACCGTCTGAATCAGATTCGAATGCAGTTCTGACTGCATCTCAGGCGTTTTCTCATATTCAGTCATTTTCTCATACTCGACCGCCGACTCACACAAAATCCGGCAGAGTCCTTTTTCCTTCTGATAGCGGCTGATGACCGTCCGGTGGATATGTACCTTCTGATACTCTTTTTCCAGTTTTTTTCTCAATTCTGTCTCGATCTGAGCCTTCCACTCGCTCCAGTTAAACTCCGGGAAATCTTTTGCAATCTGCGGCAGGCACAGCCGGTCCATTCCCGCCAGCGAACACGGTTTGGATGCGTCTGGCTGCGTCAAATCACCTTCCGATAAATGCTTTGCCACATACCGAAGCACCTGTATCTCCGGCGTACTCGCCAGCTGCCGCATTTTCCTCTTTATTTTGCGGTAAATCCACCTGACAAGCGCTGCCGCAATCAAAATGCCAATGATCCACCCTATCGTTTCTGTCCGCACCGCTGCCTCTCTTTCTATGTTGCTGCACACACACGTGACCAGTAACTTTTCTTTATCTCTATTCACACGCATGGCATACCACAAGCTGATTTTTCCGCTCCCCCTTATCCCAGAACGGCAAAATCCACGCATGATACTTAAACCTGATACTCTTTATTCCGCCTTGCTCGCAGCCTTGTCGCTCATCGCCTTTGAATTTACCATGATCCGCAGATGGGACCCTTCGCCGCATTTGCCCTTCTCATCGTTTACTTCAATATCAAACCACATTTTCCGGCGCTCAATGCTGCGGAGTTTTGCAGTCGCTGTTACCTTCATTCCCACCGGCGTCGGTGCCAGATGGCGGCAGTGAATCTCCGCTCCGACCGTCGTCTGTCCTTCCTCCAGATACGATTTCGCCAGTTCCAGCGCTGCCGCCTCCATCAGGGCCACCATATTCGGAGTAGACAAAATTTGGGAACCTGCGCTTCCGATTCGCTTTGCCGTCATCTCATCCGTTACTTCCCAGGTCAGGCTGTATTCCTGTAATTTTTCTGCCATTTTCGCTTCCTCCATATTATAAAATAATTTTGTCGCGGCTATTTAAAATGCCGTTTCGTGAATGATTCTATTATAGCAGAAGATGTGAAAATCGGATAGCGCATCTTACTTCACAGCTAATCAAACCGTTAAAATTCCGAAAATTCTTGTAAAACAAAAAAGGAACCATCTTTCGATGATTCCTCAAATTCTTGTAAAACAAAAAAGGAACCATCTTTCGATGATTCCTCAGAGGCGACAACCAGATTTGAACTGGTGATCAGGGTGTTGCAGACCTTGATCGCCAGTCTCTGGAAGCCGCATAAATACTACATTCCCAGACACGGTGCACTCATTTGGTGCCCTATTGGTGCCTTATTTTTTATAATTGGACAAAATCCGCCTCTATATACGCTTCAATTTTACTATATCGGACTCTTAAAAACCTTTATTTCCTGTTACGGCTCTCTTACTACACCCCTTTTTCCGAGCGGACTTCTTTCACTAAATCCATTACTGCCTCATCCGATGTAAGCCCCGTTTCTTCTGCTACTCCCGCCATCTCTGTCTGTAAACTCTGTATCATATAAACAGCCGAATTAATAAGTCTAACGCTTCTATTCTCCACAATAAAAGTAATTCTATCGCCGTTAGATACCCCTAAAATCTCACGTATGCTTTGTGGAATCGTAACCTGACCATTCTTACCCACCTTAGCATTCTCAATAAATGTATCCGCAAGCATACATACGCCTCCTGCTCTCATATACCATACACTTGTTTTTGCAAGACGATTTTCCGCCAGTCGCGTTTGAATCTCATCCATATATACCGCTGGGTTCTGAACGCTCCTGTCAAAAAATCATCTCGCAAAAAGCAAGTGTCGATAGACTCATTCCATACAAATTGATTATATTCCAGATAGTATACATATATAATATTTATATCGAAAAAATTTCTTCAAATAAATCGTATGATTTCATTGATAAAATCGTTCGAAAGTAATATAATAATCGTACAGAAGAAAGGATGGTGATTCCATGTCGATTACAGCAACCGAATTCAAAAATAATTTTGGAAAATATTTACTGCTTGCCACAAAAGAAGACATTTTCATCACTAAAAACGGAAAAACAATCGCCAAGCTCACTTCTCCATATCAAAACAAAATTGATACTGTAGAATCTCTGTTTGGCAGCCTACCAGATACCGTGACTCTGGACGACGTAAGAGAGGAGAGATTAAGCAAAATATGAAAGCTTTAATTGACACCTGTGTCGTCATAGACTTTCTCCAAAAAAGAGAACCTTTTGCAGCCACTTCCAAGGAGATATTTTTTGCAGCTGCAACCGATCAATTTTCAGGCTATATTACTGCCAAATCAGCAACAGATATCTATTATCTAATGCATCGCTGTACCCACAGTGATAAAGCAAGCCGTAAATTGCTAAATCAACTATTTAGTTTGATCGGCATGCTCGATACATCCGCAGAAGATATTTTCCACGCTCTCACTTCTGAAACCACGGATTTTGAAGACGCTGTTATGATCGAAACAGCTATACGTACCCATGTTGATTATTTAATTACCCGAAATACAAAAGATTATGCCAAAAGCCCTGTTCCGATTTGTTCACCCGATCAATTCATGGAAATTTTGAAAGACGAAATGGCATAATTAATAACACAGCATAATTTTTTGATAACAACACTATCAAAATTTATGCTGTGTTTCTTACATTTCAAAACTCCCTCTGCACCTTTTTAATATTATTTTTCCAATACTCTTAATCCATCAAATACCTGCCGTAACTCTCCAGCTGTTTCTACAATATTCTCTGGCTCTTCGCCTTGAGACATCCGATAAAAATCATCCGCAACTATCCACCCCAGCGCTTCTGTTATCATAGCAGCCGTTGTTGCTCCAATTACAGAGCCCGCTACCGGAATTGTTTTTAAAATGTTGGCATAAAGTGCCCTTCCTGCCTGTTGCGTAATTGTAACACTTGCAATTGATTTTGCTGCGGATTGAGATAATACAACATCAAAAATCTTTCCCAATGATATAATCATCGCAATTTGAGCCGCCGTAATTGGTATCGCATCCGACATTGGTATCGGTATTGCACCGGCTGCCGCAGCAGCTGTTGTCGCTGTATGTATTGCAATATGGCATTTTTTTTCAAGTTCTTTTGGCATACGTACCTTAGATTTATTCATTTTTATTCTCCTTTAGTATTTTCCATTTTCTCTAAAAAAATAAATTTTTCAAATTTAAATAAGCTTTCTTCTTGCTTCCCTCCTTAAATCCGCCTTCCCCTCTTGAAACCTTGGATCATCCAAAGCTTCAAGAATTTCTTTATCATCCAATTGTGGTAAATACTTTTCCCGTATTTCTTTTTTCTTTCTATCTATTATAGGTTTTAATACTTCTGAACGCTTATATTGTGCATACGAAGATTTTCTTTTTTTCAAATCACTTTTTGTCAATGTCATATCATTCCCTTTAGAACAATTACATTTTTTACATAAACACTGTAAATTTTGTGGTTGATTCCCTCCCCCTTTACTTTGCGGTATAATATGATCTATCTCTATAGATTTTTTTGGAAAATATCGTTCACAATGAACACATTGATATTTTCCATTATTCGACATCATATTGGTTTCTAATCCTATTTTTCTATAATTAGAATTTTTATTATCTTCCTGTTTTTTTAAACCCCACATTTTGTCACTTCCCCTATTTTATTATTTTCTCCATTCCTCTTCTCTTTTTATCATATCTAGATTAGCTCTCTCATACTCATTTAGTACCGAATCATCAAACTGGTCGGCTGTTAAATATCCATGATACCAATTCATACTTTGAAAATAACTATTCAAATCAGCTGATCCAAATATATATCCATGTCTAGCATAAATCTCATTCCTTCCCAACCGTAATTCTTCATCTGCACACATTCTTAATTCGTCCTCCGTATAATAACGCGAATCACTATCTGGGAAAATATAGTAATCATCCTGTGTATTCGTATTTTCAGCTATACCAGAGTAATCCGGTTCATCTGAGAAATATCCATTAGTTATTTCTTTTTGGTCAGAATTTTCCGCCACTGAAGCAACCATTACCAATGATAATACACTATTATTTTCAAGATTCTTATAGGAACTATACTCAATTGGCATTGCAATAATTCGTGCATAATCGCCTTGAACTAACTCTATCGATTTTCCAATATAATATACGACATAAATATGCTCAGAATCATCCTTTAATGTCATTACCGTCACATAATTATATTGACTACTCCCGTAATTGTATTCCTGTTCCGCAACTTGAATCACCTTCAGACCATCTACAAAAGCAAATTTTCCTATATAACTTTTAGGATTCTTTGCCATATGAGCATAATCCAACGTATAATCTATATAATTAGAAACCTCTTCAAAATCTGAAAATTCGGCAGGAAACAAATTAATATGGCTATTAATAAAATTTCCTTGTGCATCCGAAATTGTAAAGCTTGGCGTTGTACTCGCCCCCCTATTTTTTAAAGTTTCAACAACATCTACATCACTTTTAAAATTATTATTAGAGACACTTTCACTCTTTGTCGTTTCTACTTTCTTTTCTACTTCCGCTTCTTTCTCAGTTTCCACAACATTTTCAGAACCTACATTACTTTCATCTTCCGGTAAAAATATTCCAAACACTATAAGTGCAATAAATAATATTCCTCCCCCTACCAATATTCGCTTTACAATACTCTTTTTTTTCTTTACATATATTTTATTTTGTGATTCTGATATTATTTGCTCCTTTTCATTAGAAAAAAAATCTAAAACAGGACTTCCACATACACTGCAAAACTTTTCATTTCCTGTTAATTTATTCCCACATTTAGGGCAATAATTAATTTCCTTATTTTCCACGTTATTTACCCCCTTATCTGAGTTTTATTCCACTCTCTCCCAAAGTCTCATACATTATACTTTCTTCCCCCATCAACCAATGGTGTCGATGTCTTCAACACCATTGGTTTTTTATTTGTTTACTAATCGCAGCTTTCCTCCCTACTCTCCTTCAGCATCTGGCGCAATCGCCGTTCCGAATAGCCGTACCTTGTCGCCATTTTCTTAATCGGCTGACTTTCTCCCCCATTTAATTGCCTGACAATATAATCCTTTGTATACAAACGCGTTGGAAAAGCTATCTGCTGCCCTTTAAAATGAACATAAATTTTTGTTACGGCTTCCGCGCCAATCAACTGTGCCATTTCACTGTAAATACCGATTAAATCTTCCGGTTCAACCTTTGATTCCTTGTTCAATCATTCTCCTCCCTTCTACTTGTACTATACACTTTATTCAATGAAATATCACTTGCGTTTCTTCTTTGAAATTTTCCATGTAATTTTCCACTTTTCCCATATAATACTTTGCATATCTTTCCCTAAAAAACAGGGGGAGCATATGCTTCGCTACTCCCCCAGCTTCCTATCTTGCCACTTTTTATGCTACCTTAACCGTAAACCGGCTACTTTTCCTACTCTGCACATACTCCCGATAGACCTCCGGCTTCTCCTGCTTCAGACGTTTTATATCCAAGCATTCTGAAGCAATTTCCTGCCACACTACCCGGTAATGTTCGCTGTTTGCCTCCCCGCATCCATCCATAAATACCTTTACCTCCTGCTCAATCTGCGTCTTTTCTCTCTCCAGCTGTTTCATCTTTTCCGAAATATCCTGCCTGCGGTTCAATTTTGTTTCCATCGCCGCCGACAGCTCTCTTGTTTCCGTCTTTTTGAACCGATGAAAATATTCTTCCAGCACAGCGCTACATGATGCAGAGCCATCCGGTTCTGGCATCCGTCTCGCCAGAATATGATTCTCCCAAAAATCCTCTTCCAGCGCTATCAGCTGTTCTCCCATCTCTTCATCCCAGTCAATCCGGGAATATACAAATCCCTGTCCCAGTATAACCGCCGCGATATACCAGGTTCGTTTTCCGGTTACCACCATGTAATGAATACACTGCATCAGATAATGCATAGGAATCGCTCCATTCTCCCACTTTCCCGCATTGTAGGCGCTTACCGTCTTACACTCCAAACCTGCATCTTCCCCCACAAGCAGCCGATCCACATCCGCATACATAAACGGGTGCTCTTCGCTCCAATACATCTTATTAGAACGCCGCACCTTTTTACCTGTCTCTTCTGTAAACCGCTGTGCAACATAATTTTCCAAATCTCTCCCCTGCCGCATTGCTTCATTATCTGATAAATCCAACGTATCCGTTGTCTTCTCCCAATAAACCGCCATTGGACTTCTATATAGATTCAGTCCACACACAGCTCCGGCGTCCGAACCTCCGATTCCTCCTTTCCGCAGCCTCAACCATTCCTCATGCTCCATTCCCATTGTTGATATTGTCTTACACATAACTATTTCTCCTTTCCTTGTCCCATTTTAGGCAGCCGCTACGGGGTTCGACTTTTTCAGTCCACTCATCGCATCCCGATAATGCTCCGGCTTCATCTGCTCAATTCTTTCTAAATGGTAACGCGCCAATACCTGTTCCAGCGAGATTCCTGTCCGCTCTAATTCTTTCTGCAAATCCCGCCGCATTTTATCCGACAGCTGTGCTCTGGCTGTTTCGGACACTCTTCCCGGCTTGTTAGAAGAAGTTCCTGATAATTGCATTCTAAATACGACGCCTCCTTTGGCATTACAGATCTCCAGACCTTCTATTTCTCGGTTTGATGCGTAGCTGATAGCTGACACCCGAAAATGCTCAGATGTTGTATATCTTTTCCCATCATATGAAATCGCGGCTTTCTCTACCGGAATCCAAATAAACGGAGCCGAATATAACTCTCTCCCAATCCCCCAGTTGACACAAGCACGTTTGAAGCTGTCCGATGCCTGCCCCTTTTCTTTTTCCGTATAACTCTCCGTTCCTACGTCCTGCTTGGCTATCCATTGCTGTTTCTCGGCATCCCACACCTCTACCGTACAGTACAAATTTCCGCCTATCTCCTGATGTGTCCGCTTCCATCCACATGGAGAAAAGCATTCATCCAAAATCTTTTGATCCACGCGGGCATCTTTATATAGAAGCAAACTCAATCCATTTTTCCCTATACTTCCGACCCTGCATTCAATTTCACTGGCTTCTAAAAGACGAATTTTACTTCCGATCATGTCTCATCCCTCCTGTTTTTCTCAAACGGGCAAAAGAAAAAGAGTACCCGCTTTTAAACGGATACTCTCATTTTTACCACTATGCCGTTTTTACCATTTCATACGCCTTATCTATCATCGCATTTCCATCCACTGTCCGGGCAAATAGATTCTCCCGGTAACCACTCCGCGTTCTCAGCGGCTTGGCATGGGTCGCAAAATCAGATACCGCATTGATAAAACGATATGCATTCTTTCCTATATGCTGTAAATCTGGTGCATCAAAATACCTCGCTTTCATATCCTCTTTCATTCGCATAATATTTTTTACCTGCTGTTCCGACGGATTCAGCAGCAATGGGAACATAGAATCTATATATTCCAGCACCTGACGATCGGATAATTTCTGTTGATTCAGATAATCAATCGTCTTTCCCAGTTCCGCCATATATTTATCCGCATAAAGCAGCGTATTCTTCGCATCTTCCAATTTTCCCCGAATATCTCCCGTATGATTGGTCGCCCAGCAACGCTTCGCCGTTGATAACGCCAAATTCAGCGTATTCTGGCACACGACACGAATCGGTGTCATAGCTGCCTTGATTGCCCCACTTCCGTCATGGCTGTTCATGAATACCAGATACGGCGTAATCTCATCCCCACTAATAATATAGCGGGTAGGAAGTTTCGCTAAAATCCAAGTCCGGCGACCGTTCTGCAAACTGCCCGCCGTTTCATATGTGACTCCCTCACCAAGTAATTCATCCGTAAAAGCAAACGCTTCTTCATTCTGGACTACCTTGTAGCGGTCACTTACCACTCCTAACACCTGATTATCTGTCTCTCTTAAATTCGCCCGAAATCCCGGAACGGTGATCCCTTCCTCCGTTACCAGATTTTTCTGAACTACTCTCCAGTCCAGACCAGCCAGTTCTAACGCCGCCCCCGATGTTGCTGCTTCTTCCACCATGGTTCCCAGACCATGCCACGGTTTTGTTCTCGTATAAAACATTGTCTCCACATTTGCTGCCATCTTAGTTTCCTCCTTCCAGTCTGTGTGCCAGCCAAATAATCAGCTGTGCCGATGCTTTTCCCATTAGTTTCAAAATTTGTGTTCCTGTTTTCATTTTGTTTCCTCACTTTCTGATTTTCTTTGATTCAAACAAATGATGTATGATTTCAAAATCGAAGAGTACGCAACAGCCGGAGGGAAAAACACTCATATAAACCAATGAGGACTACCACAGCCCAAATTATTTTTTGAAAGGAATGATTCTATGTTCGAACAAACACCGGATATCCTGACCTTTAAAGAATGTCAGGAACTCTTAAAGATAGGAAAAAACACCTTGCTGGATTTACTCCATAACGAAGAAATTGAAGGTTTTAAAATCGGCACACGCTGGAAAATTCCTAAAGCTGCCGTGCTGGAATATATTTATCATAAATATTAAAAAATGTGCCGATGTGTCAATGTGCCAGAACTTTTTTACCTTTTCCCCATTTTGTATTAATTAAAATACAATTTCCTTCTGTCCGCGCCCATAATTATCTCAACCAACCATTTTTACTAATAAAATCAAGGTTTCCCCGGCACATTGACACATACTTTTTTCTTCAAGAAACTGCGATGTGACGAATTGCGCGATCAAAACAAGTTGAAAATTTCTTCAACCGTTCTATACTAAGCTCACAGGAAATCATTTTACTAGGGAGGTAGTCATATGGAAAGAACAATTAACTTTATTCAGGTTGTCTACGAGTATTATAAGAATGAACCGCCTTACAGCGACTTCACGCTTGAAGAGCTTCTTGAGAAAGAAATTCCTACAGGCAAAAAAGCAGCTTCCGTTCCGGTCGCAGAATTTGAACAAGCCCGCCAGGACTTTACCAAAGATTTCCGTGATATTGTGCGGATATTCTGCATCGAGGATTTTATCGAAGATTTCAAAATAAACGGTGAATATCAATTTACTTTCGCTGATCGTGATTTTCTCGTTACGCTGGTTAATCATTACCGCACAAAACAAGCCTGGATAAAAGCTCTGAAAAAGGCGTTTAATTATCCGCTTGATAAGCGTAATTTCGAAAATCTCAACCGCGAATATTTTTGCAAATTCCAGCATTCGGGTGAACTCATTGCCGAACTGAGATTTGCTGTCGAGGGATTTCTTGAAATGTATAATCGCCTAGAGACTATCTCTAAGGATGCCAAAAAGAAATTTGAGCAGACCATACAAATCGCAACACAGTATCCAATCATGGCGTTCAAACAATTTTTTTCGAATAGAATTTTTGATATGTGTACTTCCGCTATCACATTAGAGGATGTAACGCATTCACTTGATGGTGTCATTCTCAACGACTACTATCAGTGGCTTCATACCACCGCTTCCCAGCTCGATTCCGTTATATCCAACGCACAAGATAGCCTTATCGCTATCCGCAAAAAACGAGCCAAAGAATTTCAGAACGCGATGAATAAAGAGGCTGAGCTACGTATCGTCTCCGAGTGTGCCGAACGATTAAATCAGTATGTACGCGAACATTGTCCGGAAGCACTTGATGAACATGATGAATGGGAGGATAGTTCAATGAAGAGAACACTCGCCGAAAGTAAAAAGCAACGAACCAAAAACAGCCGCCACCGTCAGGTATGGAAGGATGCCTTGATGAATGAACAAAAGAATCATCCAGAGGCTTTTGAAATTATGGCTAAATTTTATAATATCATCTAAAATTAGCTTGACATCCTTGGATTTAGCCTCATAAAACAGTTCAAAAATATGCATCTGCAATGTATTTCAAACGTGGGAGATTTTGACAAAAAATCTCCCACGTGTTTTTTTCTGCCTCCTTTGCTATACTATCCCCATCATCAGTGCTGAAGAAAATTTAAAATATAAGGAGAAACGGTAGCGCAGCTCCGGAACTGTGCTACCTATATAAAAAAATATGAACGAAACATCAATCGAAACAAAAAACGCTGTTTTGGCAGGAGTAGAGGCAGCAAAGCAGCCTAAGAGTTCTGCTATTCTCTTCCAGCTTCTCAACAAGGGCGCTGCTGCTAAGTTGGATGTTTATGATTGTTCAAAAATAAGCAATGCCTATATCTGTATCAGGCAGAACCACTCTTCTATGATCTGGTCTGTCCAAGATGGAGAATATGTATCTTGTCCTACATCCTTAATGATATGGATTAAAAATTCAAAGAAAATGGGAATTGCCGTCAAATCAACCGAAACATCCGAATCGCAGTTTATTTTGAATAATGGCAAAGACTTTTTCTTTCCAGAGGATTTTTCCATCCACGGGTTCGTTGAAAATCAAGAATATGGCATCGCTTTTTTCTTCTCTCATGATAAACAGGTCTTTACACGGGAGGAAAATAATGAAGAGGGATTTTCTTCACTCTGTACCTTATTGACTCTGTTTATGCAAGATAAAGATGGTTCTACCGTGGAGGAAGATGAAAATGACTACATGGAATACTCCTTCTGATAAAGGCTTGAAATCCAGAACAGAAGACTCAAAAAATAACTCCGAAAATATTTGGGGGGATTTTACCGAAGATTTTCATCAAGCGTTACATGACACAGAATACACAGAAAATCTATCGGACAATCTCTTGCTGTCCACGGAACATAAAGAAAATGCTCCGAAGAAAAAAGCAAAAAGAACGGATAAAACGCGAAGACTTGGCAACCGGTCAACTAAAAAATCAAAATTTGAACCTGATGAGGATGATTTTTTCCAAAATCTTATCAACTCATCCATTCCACCAAACGAGGATGAGATATCAGTAAAGCCTTCTCCGAATCCTCCGGCAGAAAAAATAGCACCTGTATCAGTGCTACAGCCTACAGTAATCCCCGTGGCACCCCAAACACTGATGTCAGGCAAAAATAAATCTTCAATGAACATAGACCAGATAGCGAATGCTATTACCAAAGCTCTGACTATCATCCTGCATGATAACTGTCTTTATTATTATACAGGTAAATGCTATCAGATTATCGAGGATTCCGAAGATCTTCTGAGGGTTGTCCGCTCGAAAGTCAGACAGGATGCGTTCTCCAGCTATTCGAGGAAAAAATTTGACGATTTATTTACCTATATGCGGGTAGACGAACGCCTGATTCCAGATGATTATGAGGAAAAGCTCCAGAAATCCGCTGATTATGTCAGCCTCAAAAACGGTGTCCTGAATTTGAAAAAATTGAAACTTCTTGCTCATAATAAGAAATTTCTTATTTTCTATTCTCTGGATGCCGACTGGATAGAAGAACCTGAAAGCCAGAGTTTTGATGGATTTCTATCTACTATCAGCGGTGGGAATCCTGAAATTAAAACTCGAATCATAGAATCCATGGGGTATTTACTTTCTTCCTGTAATAAGGGGAAATGTTTCTTTGTAATGGGAACTGCTCCAAACAGTGGTAAAAGTACGTTAGGCGAATTTCTCCAAAAAACGCTTGGCAATAAACTGGTTACCAGTAAATCCATTACCCAGATTCCCGGACGTTTTTCGATGGGCGATATTCAGGGAAAACTTCTCAATCTATCTCTGGATCTCCCTAAAGGAAAATTTACCCCTATCGTCGTGTCTATCATCAAACAGATTACCGGTGGGGACAGCATTTCAATAGAACGAAAATATGACAAACTGCGGGATATTCACAGCACAATACGCTTTCTATTCGCAAGCAACTATCCCGTTACGATTTCACGTTCTGATGAAGACGATGCTTTCTGGGCACGTATGATCGTAATTCCTTTTCTTTACACCATAGAAAAGGAATACGCAGATACAGAGCTTTCCCGTAAGCTGCTACAGGAAAAAGATGACATTATATCCATATGTCTACGAGCTTTGAGCAATGTAGTCAATAACCATTACATTTTCTCTCCCTGTGAAGCTGCGGACAAGATAAAAGAACGCTGGCGGTATCAAGAGTGTGACTCTATAGAAAGTATTCCGCTATTTGTAGAAGAATACCTAGAGGTCACTGGAGAACCGACCGATATGGTTTACTCCCGACAGTTATACGAGATTTATCGTAATTTCTGTGAGGAGTCCGATTTTTCTCCCCTGCGCTACCACACGTTCATCAGCTGGTTTTGCTCCAATATCAATGGATGCTCTACCAAAAGGCGGCATGAAACAGGGAAAAATCCAATGGCTGCTCTTACAGGTATCCGGGTAAAACAATGGGATGACTAGGCAACAGGTAAATTTCATTTTTTAGATTATACATCATATCTGTGAAATACACAGAAAGGAGATTTTGATATGGTTTACAGCAATTTATATTCATTTTCCGACTTATTAACGATCTTTCCATTTGGGAAAACAAAGCTCCGGCAGCTGCTGCTCGCAGGTGTCCTTCCGGTTGTGAAAGTCGGTCGCCAGTATGTTACCAGCGATGAAGCAATCCAGCGATGGGTTCTGGAAAATGCAGGAAAAGAAATTTTATATTGATTTTTAACAGCGGCGGATTGTGACATCTGTTACTCGTCACAATCCGCACCTTTAGACGAAAGGAGCACTAAAATGCCATCTACTACAAGTACCCGAAAAAGAAAAGGCGCTGGAAACATCCAGAAGAAAGCAAATGGTTCTTATCTTGGGCGCATCCGTATTACCGGATACGATACATATTATTATACCGGAACCTCTGAAAAAGATGTTCAAAAGAACCTTAATGAATTTTATGAAAAAACACAGCGGCATGAAATAATTGCGCGCAAGGAGACCGTCAACACCTATATCGAGCGATGGCTTGAAAATGTAAAACGGCACACCATGAAACCAGCTTCCTACGATCGTCTGGAACGCACTTACAACCGGCAGATCAAGCATTCTCCGGTAGGCCGCAGTCAGTTAGGAAGCCTTACCAGCATGGAAATACAAGCCTTAATCAATTCATACACATCATCGTTAGCTTATTCAACTCTAAAGAAGGTCTATGACCTCCTGAATAATTGCTTCCGATATGCTGTTGCCGTCCGTGATATCGGATACAATCCAGTTGACGGGGTACAGCTCCCCAAACAGGAAAATATGGCGATTCAGCCAAAAGAAATTGAGATATTATCAAGCGAAGATTTAGCAAAGCTTGAAAAAGCGCAGTATTGCCTCTATTCAAGCGGAGAACCGCGATACTGGTACGCTTCCGCCTATGTGCTAATTGCCAATACCGGGCTGCGCTCCGGCGAAGCACTCGGACTGACATGGGATAAAATCAACTTCAAAACCAAGACACTGACCGTATCACAAAATGCTTCCAGAATCAAAAACCGTGATGGCATCAATGCACATGGAAGTAAACAAATTATCGTTTCTACGAAAACCCGTTCTGGAACTCGCCAAGTTCCCCTGAACGATAAAGCGCTGGCTGCTCTTAGCCATCTAAAAGAATTGCATGACAGGAAACGGATTCAGAGCAATTTCGTAATCTGCACATCAACTGGAAAGATGGTGGTTCAAAGTTCTTTCTATCACATCTTTCAAAATATGCAGCGGTCGCTTGGCATCACGCCTGTAACAATTCACGCACTGCGCCATACATTCGCCAGTCAGTTGATAGAAGCCGGTGTAGACATTAAGGTAGTAAGTCAGCTATTAGGACATTCCTCCGTGAAAATCACTTATGATACCTACGTTCATACCAGCCTGGAGCGTGCATTTTCTGCCGTACAGACTCTGGTATAGCCATCCAATAAATGGCTGAAAAATTTGGTGCCCTATTGGTGCCTTATTTTTCGTTCAGAAGCAGTAAAAAATGACCTCTAACGGAAATTTACAAGGAAATTTTCCTATAGATATTTCACAGTTATTTTAAGGGTTAAAATCCCGGAAACCCTTGTAAAATAAGGCTTTCCAGGCACAAAAAAAGGAACCATCTTTCGATGATTCCTCAGAGGCGACAA
>ULVY01028960.1_pt1 | contig 73249 bp, 68 predicted proteins | sample 1959861 | NCBI WGS metagenome assembly ULVY01 (sample SAMEA4835798, study PRJEB28245) | human gut metagenome | biome: gut microbiome; material: fecal sample | place: Denmark | collected 2008
AGAGTAATATTACCTATAATGTTACTACATTCCCTGACGGTGAACCTCACATAGTCCTTGGTGACATTAATAGAAAGGATAGTGTAACAGTTGTATGTAGAATAGCAAATCCTAATGATTTGTACATACTACTTCAAGTGGCTGATATTCTCAGCAGACATGAAGTGATATTTACACTACAAATCTATTATCTTATGTCTATGAGAATGGACAGAGTAATATCTTTCAATGAATCATTCAGTTTGAAAGTGGTTGCTAATCTAATCAACAGTATGGGAGCAGAGTCAGTTCATGTTCTTGAACCTCATTCAGGTAAAGTTCAGGACTTGATTGACAAATACTGGGGAGATATGTTCATGCAAATGCCTAACTTCACTGGATATATTCCAGTATTTCCAGATGCAGGTGCAGTTGAAAGACATGAATATATGGGTGAACATAAACTTATATGCAGTAAAACTCGTAATCCAGAGACAGGCAAGTTAGAAGGATTTTCCATTGAGAACCCAGAGTTACTTGAGAATGAAGAACTCATTGATATGCCTTTAGTTGTGATTGATGATTTGTGTGATGCTGGTGGAACCTTTGTAGGTGTTGCTAGTAAAATCAGAGAGATAAATCCCAACAGAAGATTGGCTATCTTTGTAACTCACATGGTTAATCCTAAGGGTATTACAGCTCTTAGTGAGAATTATGATGAAGTTTACTTCACTAACTCATATCTCAACTGGGAAAACCTTGAGCTGCCTGGCAATGTAAGTGTTATTAAAGTGGTGTAGATATGAATAAAGTGATTAAAATTGCTGTATGGCTGGTGTTAATTATATGGGGGATTAATCAATCTTTCAATATGATTTCACAAGCTAATACAGTGGAGAATGTTGTAGGGTTTTTCTTATTAGTGGCAATAGTACTGGTTTCCTGCAAGACCAGATGTTTTACAACAATTAAATTTACAAGAAAACATGAAAAGTAAGTTTGTAAAGAGGCTGTTGACAGCCTTTATGGTGATGACAAGTGTAATTGTGTTCTCATCATGTGAGAGAATTGATGCAGGCTGTGAAGGCATCAAAGTAAACCTTTATGGTGATGACAAGGGTGTTGGTGATGTGGCTTTGGTATCTGGTAGAGTGTGGTATAATCCCTTTACTACTGAGGTATATGAATACCCAATGTATGTTCAGACTGTAGATTATCCTGCATTTGAAATCAATGCTAAGGATGGTAGTAAGTTTGTAATTGACCCTACAATTAACATCAACCCCATTGCAGGAAAGGCTCCTGAAATCTTTAGGAAGTATAGAAAACCTCTTGAGGATGTAATTCAGAATGTTCTTGTTACCCATATTAGGAATGCCTACAGATTGAAACTCAATGCTTATACTACTGATGATTTGGTGAGTAAGAGAGAAGAGTTTGAGAAGGTTACAGAAGACTATTTAAGGGAAGTGTTAGCTAGAGAAAACTTTGCTCTTGGTGAAATGACTTCTGGTCTTAAATACCCAGAATCTCTTGAAGCTTCAATTACTGCCAAGAATAAAGCTGTGCAAGATGCTTTGAAGATTGAGAATGAGATTAAGTCAGTAGAGGCAGAAGGTAAGAAACAGGTTGCAGCAGCTACTAAGGCAGCAGAAGCTTTGAAGATTAAAGGTGATGCAGAGGCAGAGTATAACAGAAAGATTAGCGCTTCATTATCTCCTCTAATTGTACAACAGAACTTTGTTGATAGATGGGATGGCAAGTTGCCTACTTATGGTACTGTGCCTCAATTATTTAAAGATGTGGCAGGTAAGTAATTATGGAATGGATTATTACTGGAATCATATTTTTCTTAATAGAATTGTATGTAATTTCTCACACCTATGAATCAGAGTATGGTCTTATTAAAAGAGATAGCAATAACTATAGAAAAATCTATGGCATCATAGAAGGCAGTGAGGAGAAGCTCACATTAACTGTTGGAAGACTGTTAGTTCTTATAGTAGCTAACATAATTTCTGTAGTTAATATACTCTACTTCTTATTCTTTATAGGATGGTGGATTAAAAGAGCAAGTTACCCAGAAGATAGAGAAACTACCTGTGTTATCTGGAGATTGAAGTTTGGTAAGTTCACAAAGTCAGTGATTACCAAGCTAAGTAATTTACTAAATAAAGAGTTATGAAACAGCGAATAATCAATATTCTACTGTTCATTATGTTGATTGGTCTGGGTATCTATGTGTACCTAGACCATGATACCAATGAACACAAGCCTCAACCAGATGTAAAACTTGAGCAACCAGAGTTCTTGGATGAAGAACTTAGTGATAGTACTTTACTTAAGGCACTTATCTATTATGAAATCAATGAACCTTTGATTGTATTAGCACAAGCTAAGCTTGAGAGTGCTAATTATAAATCAAGGTTATGTAAGGAGAAGAATAATATCTTTGGATTGTATAATAGTAAAGCTGGACAGTATTATAACTTTGACCATTGGACTAATTGTATTCTAGCATATAAGAACATGATAGAATATAAACAAAAGGATGGTGAAGATTACTATCATTTCCTACTTAGGATTAAGTATGCAGAGGATGTAGAATATATTGGAAAGATTAAAAGCATAGTATCAAACTTACCTCCGTGACATGGAAGAGTTCAGAATAATAGAAGAATTTCCTAATTATGCTGTAAGCAATTTAGGCAGAGTTAAGAATCTATCTACTGGAAGAATATTAAAGCAAAGTGTTGATAGACATGGTTATAAATTCCTAGCTTTATCTAACAATGGAATTTCAAAAACTAGGAGAGTACATACTCTAGTAGCTACTTACTTTCTCCCAAAAGATAGTTCTAAATATCAAGTAAATCATAAAGATGAAAATCCACTAAATAATTCAGTAGATAATCTTGAATGGTGTGATGATAAATATAACTCTAACTATGGTACAAGAAGTGTAAGAAGTGGAATTAAAAGAGGAAAGGGTATTGAGATGCTTTCATTAGGGGGAGATTTACTTAGAGAATTTTCAACTCTTAAAGAAGCAGCTCAATATATAAATGGAACTTTTAGTAACATTGCATATTGTTGTCAAGGTAAATATAACCAAGCTTATGGATATAAATGGAGGTATAAAACATTATGAATAGAGAAGAAGCAAGTAAAGAAATACAGGCAATAAAGTCTAAGAACATACTCCTTGAGTTAGTCACATCATTTGGCAAGACTAAACAAGCACTTGACATTATGGTCAAAAGGAACCCTAAGAACATACTTATCTTAGTACCAAGACTAGTATTAATACAGAATTGGAAGGATGAATTTGTTAAATGGAAGATGGACAAGTACTTGAAGAGAGTTACATTTAGTACTTATGTAGGTATTAAGAAGCATGAAGGAGAATCTTTTGATATGTTGATAGCAGATGAATGTCATCATTTCACTGATAAATCACTTGATGTAATTAGTACTATGACATTCAAGTATAGTACTCTCTTATCAGGGACTGTTATAGACTCAAAGAAAGCTGCATTAAGAGCTAGTTTCAAGGATTTGTATTGTTACAAAATCACTATGAAGCAAGCTCAAGAGGAAGTATTAGCAGAGCCAAAAGTGTATCTTATACCTTATACTTTAGATAATACTGACAGAAAATATCCTTTTGAATTAAGGAAGTCAGCTAAAGGTAAGAGTATTACTTGTGACTATTCAGATAAGTGGAAGTATCTCAAAGACAAGTCCTATACTACTGTTATTGTTAACTGCACTCAGCAGGAATACATCAATGAATTGAGTGCTAAGATAGACTACTGGAAGAGAATGTACATGAGAGGTAGAAATGAAGTATTCAAAAACAAATGGCTATACCTAGCTGGTTTAAGGCTAAAGATGCTAAGTAACTTCAAGACCTCTATTGTGTCTAACCTTCAAGTGCATCTTAGAAAGCAAAGATGTCTGACTTTCTGTAACTCTATTGAACAGACAGAGATATTGGGTAAGAACTGCATTAATAGCAATAACAAGGACTCAGATAAAGTACTTGAGCAGTTCAACAAGGGAGAAGTCAATCAGATTACATCATGTAATATGTTGAATGAAGGTATGAACCTTGTAGATTGTCAGGTAGGAATATATGCTTCTTTGAATAGTAGTGAAGTTATGATTAAGCAGAAGCTGGGAAGAATTCTTAGACATTCTAACCCTGTGCTTATTATACCTTATTACAAGAACACAAGAGAAGAAGAGATACTTGAGACTATGCTTGAGGACTACAACCCAGAGTTGGTTAAGATTGTTGAAAGTTTAAATCAGATTAAAGTATGACAATAACAATTGATGAAGAAGTATGCAAGAACTGGGGATTGACTATGCCAGAAGTACTTGCACTTACACTAGTGAAAACTGGTGTAGATGTGCCAGTATTATTTGCTAGTCTTGAAGACAAGAAAGCACTGGTGAAAGATATGTTCAATAAGTATCTTGTTACTCTTGGCTATGATGAAAAAGTAGCTAGTGTGTTGTTAGACTCTGATAAAGACAGACAACCACAAGATAGGATTGAGAGTCTTGCAGCCAAGATGATGGAACTGTTTCCTAGTGGCAAGAAGCAAGGAACTTCTCAATATTATAGAGGTAATAGAAAAGATATTACTCTTAGGTTGAAGAAGTTCTTTAAGCTCTATGGAAATAGATTCACTGATAAACAAATTCTTGAAGCTACTGATAAGTATGTTAAAGCATTCAATGGCAACTATAGCTATATGAGAGTGCTTAAGTACTTCATTTGGAAAGATGAAAAGAAGTTAGATTCTGAGGGAATTGGTTATATTAGTGAAGTATCAGACTTGGCATCCTATATTGAGAATGAAAGTGGAGTATCAGTAGATACTGATTGGACATCTAGCTTGAAGTAAACTATGGGCTTATATGAAAGAACATTAAAGATACTTGAGGATAGAAGAAAGAACTTGATTGATGGTGGTATTAATAGTATTCCATCATCTTTCAGAAGGTTCAGTGATGACTTTATAGGTGTAGAACAATCTACCTATTATTGTGTCACTTCTGTCACTAAAGGTGGTAAATCTCAATTTGCTTCCTATGCTTTTATCTACAATCCTATTCTTTTTGCTTTCTATAATAGAGATAAGGTTAGAGTGAAGATATTCTATTTTGTACTTGAAGAGACACAAGAGAGAGTCATGCAGAGATTTATGAGTTATATCTTGTATCATCTTTCAAAAGGCAAGATTAGAATATCTCCAAAAGACCTTAGAAGTTCAAAGAATGACAAGCCATTACCAGAGGAGGTACTTGAAATCTTGAGGAGTTCAGAGTATGCAGAAATACTTAAATTCTTCGAGGATAGTATCATATTTAGCACTACTGCCAATCCTACTGGCATCTTCAAAGAATGTCAGAGATATGCAGAAGAACATGGTACTACTCATAAGAAAAAGTCAGTGTACAGGGGGGAATTAGGAGAGTTAAAGGAAACTGATACTTTTGATTACTATGTTCCAGATGACCCTAAAGAGTACAAGATTGCATTCATAGACCATATAGGTTTGATTGATACTGAGAGAGGAATGAATCTAAAGCAATCTATGGATAAATTGTCAGAGTATCTGGCAAAGTATCTTAGAAATAACTATGGATTTAGTCCTGTTATCATTCAGCAACAATCCTTTGAGAATGAAAGTAATGACAACTTTGTTAGTGGCAGACTCAGACCATCAGCTCAAGGTCTAGGTGATAGTAAGTACATTGCAAGAGATTGTAATATACTTCTTGGTTTATTTAGTCCATTCAAGTTTGAACTTGAAACTTATAAGGAGTATGATATCACTAAATTTAGAGATAACATAAGATTCCTTGAAGTTCTTGTTAATAGAGATGGTGAAATGGGAGGCTTATGTCCACTATTCTTTGATGGGGCTGTATGTGATTTCAATGAACTACCTTTACCAAGTGATAAGAATGGTATAGCTAGAGTGTATGAATATCTCAAGTACATCAGAATGAAAGAGGGCAAGGCAAGTCTATTTATACACATAGCTGAGAAGAGAAATAAAATGAGTAGATATTTGCATAGATGGAAAAGATTATCTATCTTTGCAAGGTTTAATAATAAAAAGTAGAAAGTAAATGGCTAAAGTATTAGTATTAGCAAAGTCAGGTTTTGGTAAGACTACTTCCTTATGCGGGAGAAAGAAGTTTGGTATTGAAGGGTTAAACCCAGCAGAAACATTTCTCATTCAATGTGCAAACAGAGAGCTTGCTAACTTGGATTACAAACTGATTACAGGATTCACTAACTCTAGTGATTTAGCAAGAGTTATTGGAACTGGAAATAGAATTCAAGTTGGTAACATTGCAGGTCTTGAGAAGTTTAAGGTGGTAGCAGCAGCTATTGAAATGCTGGCTCAGTCACCATTCAAGAACATTGTGATTGATGATTTCAATTATCTGTCTCAAGACTATTACATGGCAAATGCAATGAAAGGTGGATGGGACACTCCTAAGCAAATTGGCTATGGTATGGGTCTTATCTTTAATGCTTTTGAGGCAATTCCTACCAGAGAAAAGGACTTATTTGCTCTTGCTCATTATGAAGAGTATAAAGATAAGAATGGAGACTCCATATCTTATAAGTTCAAGACAACTGGCAATATGGTAGATGGCTACATTACTCCAGAAGGTAAGTTTGACATCATTCTATATGGAAAAGCTAGCTGGGATGACCAGAATAAGAAGGCAATTAAGCAGTTTGTAATTGACTTTGATGGTGAATATCCTGCAAAGGATTCTATTGGTGCATTGGATGAATGCCCCTTGTATATACCTAATGATTTAGGTTATGTAAAGAAGTTAATCAATCAACATTATCATAGAGAGTAATGACTAGAGAAGCTGTAGTTCAGATGTTGAGAGATATAATGACTAACCCTGGTTACTATGGTAGAATGGTTAAGATGGATACTATCCTCAACTATTGTGTGGAACATGGAAAGTCACCTCAAATGTCTATCAAGTTTGTTCAATTCATAGGAATGAATGAACCTTTACTACATGAAGTCTTCCTTGATACACTAGATATGTTGAAGAAAGAACATGCTATCTTTGAACTATGAAGTGCAATAAATCCATTGTTGCCACAGGGTGGTAGAAGATTATTATCAATTTATTAATAAATAGAAAAATGAAAGAATTAAGTAGAACAGAACTTGCAACAGTTAAGAGAACTGCTGCTAATGTGAAAACATTCAGAGCTAAGAAAGCTAAGTTGGAAGCACAAAAGGCTAAGATTGATGCAGAACTTGAGTCTGTGAACAAAAGTATTGATTTGTTTGAGCAACCCATCATTGAAGTAACTGGTGGTTATACCTCAGAACAAGTATTGAATGGTGAAATGGATGCAGCTTTGCAACAGTTGAAGGTTGCTGAACAGCCTGTTGAAGAAGTGGCAACTGAGACTGCAAGTGTTGCTACAGAGACTCCTGTAGATGCTCCTGCAAATCCCTTTATGCCTACAGAAGGAGCAGGCACAGATGTAAATCCATTGCCTTTTGAAGCATAAGTAATAACATTTTAAACAATTTGAGATATGAATAATTTGAAAAAAGGTGCTAAAGTATTTATGGCTTTTGCCGCAGGCTCTGAATCTAAAGAGAGCAATAGAAAACTCTATATGGGTATTGCTCCTGTATTTGTAACAGCAGTTAACCCTAACAAGGAAATGCTGAGTAAGTTCTATAAGAGTGACATTGATGAAGAGCCTGTATATCTTGGTGAATCTGAGGTAGGTCCTGATGGTAATAAAACCAAAGTTCCTCAAGTAAGAATTGATTTCTTGGTTGTTTCTGATGCTGCTAAGACTAATGGCATTGAGATGAGAACCAAGATTACTTTCTTTGTTAAGAAAGCATTCAGATACAACAGAGATAACACCAAAGTTCAGGTGATTGACAAGTATGGTCAGACTGCTTGGCCTACTATTGAGGAAGCCAAAGCACATGCAATTCCTCAGTATGAAAATGGTCCTGCAAACCTTGACAAAGATTACAGACCTGCATATATTGGTGAGGAAGAATTGACAGGCTTTATCAAAGCCTATTTGAATATCCCTAACCCATCATTCAGCTACAAAGACAAGAACACTGGTGAACTTGTTACCAAGACTTTGCCTAATCTGGATGATGCTCTGGCTAGACTGGATAGCATTGACAATTATTTCAAGGGTGACTTCAAGGAGCTTGACTCTATCTTGAAACTGCAACCTAAGAATGTTGTGAAGGCATGTTTTGGTGTAAGAACAACTGATGAAAACAAACAATATCAAGCTGTTTATACTCAGAAGTTCTTGAAGAACATTATTACTGATTACAGCAAACTTGATGCAGATATTCAAGGAAGAAAAGCTGCTGGCTCCTATCCTACAACTGAGTTCAGTATTGAACCTTTGCATGAATATTCTGTAGAGTCAACTGACTTCTCAGCAGGTGCTATGCCTTTCCCTCCTGCAAATCCTACAAATGGTAATGCAGCTCCTGCTGCACAGGCAGGTCCTTGGGGCTGGATACAGTAATTAAAAATAACCTCTAACTTGAATTGATATATGGCATTTAGTAGTGGTACAACTAGCATAACTCTTAATGATATTCTGAGCAAAGTCAGTGAAGCTGATATACTCTATCATTATTTCAACGTGAGTAATATTCCATGTGTAATATCTAGCCCCCTTAGGGTAGATAAAGACCCTTCTTTTGGTATTTATACCTTAGATGGAAGTAAAATATACTGGAAAGACTTATCCAAGAATACCTCAGGAGGTCTTTGGGATATGCTAGGTGAATATTGGGGGGTGAGTTACAGAGAAGTCTTAAAGAAAGTCTGGGATGACTTACCTAATATATCCACTACTTATGCTAAATCAAACAAGATGGGCAAACCCCAGTCAATTAGCAGTTATAGTGAAAGTACTGACTTACAATGCAGAGTAAGAGAATGGAGGAAGCATGATATTGAATATTGGCAATCCTTTGGTATATCTCTCGATTGGCTAAAATATGCAGACATTTATCCTATATCACATAAGATAGTGATTAAGGGTAACAACAAATTCATATTTGCTGCTGATAAGTATGCTTATGCTTATGTTGAGAGAAAAGAGGGTAAAGTTACTCTTAAGATATATCAACCATTCAATACTAATGGCTATAAATGGTCAAACAAACATGATAGGTCAGTAATAAGTCTTTGGACTAAAATACCTGAGCAAGGAGAGAAGTTAATAGTCTGCTCTTCAATGAAAGATGCTCTATGTGTTTGGTCTAATACAGGTGTGCCATGTATTGCAATTCAAGGTGAAGGTTATAGTATAAGTGATACTGCAATTAGTGAACTTAAAAGGAGATATAAAGAGATTTATATACTACTGGATAATGATGAAGCTGGCTTGGAAGATGCAAGGAAACTGTCAGAGTCCACTGGGTTCACTAATTTAGTATTACCTGATTATGGAGCTAAAGATTGTAGTGACTTATTCAAGCTCCTTAACAATGTGAATGAGTTCAAACAGGTGATTCTCAGCCTTATAAATGGAGAACAAGTAAACATCAATATCCCATTTTAAATTAAATAACATTATGGAGGCAAGAAAGATTTTATTCGTGATGAACAACAGTTCAAGTCAGAAAAGTATTATGTCAGAAGCTGAAACTCTTGGTGCTTTAAAAGCAGACATGAGAAGGGCAGATATCAACTATGACAACATGACATTCTATGAAGGTAGAACAAGAACAGAATTGAAGGATGATGCCTCAGTTCTGCCTACTAATGTTCCTGTTGCAGCTAAGGGCACAACCCCTGCCACTACTACCAATGACTTGGTGTTCATGTTGACCACAGCTAACAAGAAGATTAGAAGTGGCGCTGGTGATAGACCTGCTGCTTATGCTAAGATTAAGCAGCTTGGATTGCAGGATGCTTGTAAGGCTAAGTATGGTAAGAACTTTACCCAGTGTAGTACTTCTGATTTGGAGGCACTAATTGCAGATGCATCCCCTAAAGTTGAACCTAAAGTAGAAGCTCCTGCTGTTGAAGCTGCCCCTATCATAGGTAATACTGCTGTTATTATCAGCAATGCAGGTAGTGATAAGCGTAAAGTTGTGAAAGTAGTAATGGAAACTGTCAATGTGAGCTTGAAAGAAGCTAAAGGCATTGTTGAGGGCGTTCCTTCAAGAATCCAAGGATTGACTAAGGAAGTTGCTGCTAAGTTTGTAAGTGACTTGATTGGTGCAGGTGCTATGGCATCTATTGAAGGTCAAGGTGATGCTCCTGCATCTGGTGCACCTGTACAAGTAATAGATGTAAAGGCAAGAAGAATCTTAGGTCAATTATTGAATCTTCTTATTGATGAAGAGGATTTATATGGCAACTATTCAGAATTGCTTGATGACCTACAAGGTGAATGTGGTGACACTCAAGCTGTAGAGACAGAAGCTGAACAGCCTGCTCCTAAGAAAGAAGATGATAACCTTTCTCAATCAGAGATTAATTCTCTGTTTGGTGGTTGGGCACGGTAAATAACATTAAGAGGTTGGTGAGTATTCATCAGCCTCTTTTTTTTTTGGTGATATATGGAAGAAAGAATAATAGAAAAGATAACAGGCATGTATAACTCTATCATGGAAAAGCCTAATATTATTTATGATATATTTAAGGATTTCTATGGTGAAGAGTTTGTAGATATGCAGAACTACCTATCACTAGAAAGGTATATATCTCTTATTAGAAGGAACTTCTCAGAGGAAAGTATTCTTGAACCAGGGAATAATCTTTATGGTTCTGACAGGTTCAATGAGATATTTATATTAGTTAGATTTCCAGAAGTTAGGGTAACTAATGAAAATGATAGATATATAGACATCTGGGAGTTGTATGCTAAAGTAACTTTTAATTGGAGAGGTAAATCAAGAGGAGACTTCCTGCTAAATAGAGCTGAATATGATGTATTCCAGTTACAGAATAACTATATGCACAGCCATATTCACTCTATTCCTATGAGTGATTTTACATCATTTCAATCTCCTTGTTTAGGTAGGGGTCCTATTAGAAATACTCTTGCATTACTAGCAACAGACTTTGATGAACTAAGATGGCAATTATTCTGTCTTGAGCTTAGTAAATATGTTCAAGTAGAGTCACTTACTGGAGGTCCTTATAAGAAAATGGAGAATCTTGGTAAGAATAGTATGAGTCGTGGTGAGAGTAATTGGTCTATGTTTAGTGATGAAAATTTGCCTCATTTTAATTCATTTAATAATGAAAGAGTTAGACAATTTGTCAAATGGCTTCTTGAGAGAAAGAAACTCAAGTTCGATTTTGCTAATGGTAGCTATGGTATCAGTATGTCATATATCACTTGGAGAATATTCTTGAGCAATGAATTCATTGAATGGTACAATATTCAATATGCTGAGGGTAATGCAACTGCTACATATTTAGACTTGCTTGCAGAAGGTGTACTTGCAAGAGGAATCATCAATAACAACAGGTTCTATTATGATAACAGTGGTAGAGAAACTTACTATTCAAGATACGTAGGAAAAAGGATATGCACTTTTAAAGGTGAGGATGTAAGACTAGTGGTGAGGGATTTGGAGAGCAGAGCTAACGATAGTAACTTATCTAATTTTATTAACAACAAACTTGCAGAATACATATATAAATGTATTTTGAAAGTAGTAAATTATGAATATGGAAACAACAGTACAGAAACCCAAACTGCTGGACCTAGTAAAACAGTCATCTACATATAAGTTGATTGTAAGCCCAGAATTGGAACAGAAAATAAGATATTACTTGGATAGATTTCCAAGAGATGAATACTCAGGTACTTTATTCTATACAGTATCTGGAAGTTTTGAAACTAAAGACTTGGTAATTAATGCCTTTGATTTCCTATTGCAGGATATAGGAACTAGTGGCTATACTGAGTTTAACCAGTCTCCTGATGTAATAGGTTATATGGTAGAGCATCCAGAGTTACTTGATGAAAAGGTATATCAAGGATTAATGCACTCACATCATATATTAGGTGCATTCTTTAGTGGTACAGACTTAGCTACTCTTAGAGAAGAGGGCACCGATAGAATTCACTTTGTATCCTTGATTATTGATACTAAAGGTACTTATCAAGCAGCTATTACAAGAGTGGTTGTTGAGGAGATGCAGGCTACTGGCTTCATTAAATATCCTACATTTAATGGTCAAGAGGTAACTGGAAGCCCTATTACTTATAGCTTCAATAGAAAGAAGCTTGAGTACTTTATGCTTGATGTAGAAAGACCTGCCATTGAAAATCTCTTTTCAGAAATGGCTGCTAGGATTGAAGAAGTTAAAGAACAGAAAGCTAAAGCTGCTAAAGAAAAAGCTGCAACAACTCCTTATGGTAACTATGGTGGTGGCTATAATAACTATGGTCAATATGGAAACTGGGGTAAGAAAGAGGATAAACCAGCAGTACCTACAAATGGCATCAGTTACCAGACTAATGTAGGAAGAGGTAATCTAGCAGTACCTACAAATCCTAACTATGTACCACCTGTACAGAATGAGTTACCTTTTGAAGAACCTGATGTTGATGTGCCACCTCCTTATGGTCATGTTAAAGTTGACCCTGAGACTATTAATGATTTAGCTGCTCAGTTAGTTACTGGTGACATCAATTACTTTAAGCCTACTGATACAACTCTTGATGAATTAGCTAGGGCTGGTGAAGAGATGTTTGAACAAAGGTTTGAAGATGAAAAGCTATTCCATGCTTGGGCAGAACAATATGTAGAGTTCCTTGTGTACTATACAGAAGACCCTAAGCTTGAGATGTTTGATGATGAAGTACTTGCTGCATTAATTGCACATGACTTAGCAGAGGTGCTTAGTGCACTCACTACTAAAGGTAAGTATATTAATCAGTTCATTGAAATATTAAATAGATATATCATTTAATTATGAATGAAGAAGAAAGAGTAATAGAAGCAGTGCCTACTGATTATGAAGAGGCTATGCAGACTGCTACATTTGATGAGACTCCAATACCTGTTGTAGAGGAGCCATTATCTCCTGATTTAGCTGCACTAATAGAAGAAGCTGATAGATTTTTAGCTAGTAGAGAGGTTGAAGAATCAACCCTTATAGATGGTACTCTTCAAGTATCTGAGGAACCATCAGTAGAATTGACACCAGAAGAACAAGCTGTACTTGACCAAGCAATTGCTACTCAAGACAGTGAGATACCTGTGAATTCAGCTACTTTACAGTTGCAGGAATCTACAAGTAGATTTAGTGGTGCTGTCTGGTATGAAGCTATTCAACAGAAATCTATTATATTAGCTGGATTAGGTGGTATTGGTAGTTATGTTGCATTTCTATTAGCTAGAATGCAACCAGCTAGAATCACTATGTATGATGATGATATAGTAGAAGCTGTTAATATGTCAGGTCAGTTGTATAGTGTAACAGATGTAGGAAACTATAAAGGTAATGCCATTTATCAAATGATGAAGAATTATGGTAACTTCTATAATGGTAATGTGAATACTCAAAGATTTACTGACCAATCTTTAGGAGGTCCTATAATGATTTGTGGCTTTGATAACATGGAAGCAAGAAAGGTATTCTATCAAAGTTGGAAGAACTGGAGAAACACAACTGATGATTCATCTAAATGTCTATTCATTGATGGTAGATTAGCAGCAGAAGAATTTCAAGTAATTGCAATTCAAGGTGATGATGAAAGGGCAATGAAACTCTATGAAGAAGAGTGGTTATTTAGTGATGCAGAGGCAGAAGAAACTCTCTGTAGCTATAAACAAACTACATTTATGGCTAATATGATTGGCTCAGTTATGGTCAATATATTTGTTAACTTTGTAGCTAATGAATGTGACCCAGTATTCCCAAGAGATGTGCCCTTCCTTACTACCTATGATGCAACTACTATGTATTATAAAGTAGAAATGTAGTATGGCAGTAACAATTAACTATAGATTTGCTAGTACAATTGCTGGCTTATTCAGAAATGAAGGAAGTGATGAGTATTCTCAGTTATCTCAAGCAGGTATAAGTTGGTCTAATAATAATGTGCTTAATAGGTTCACTAAATGTGATTTAAGTGGTCCAGAGTTTGAGGTTCCAGTTGCTATAAGAGGTTATGCTGAGAGAGAACTAAGAACTACTATTGGGAAAACCTTTTCAAGTATAGGAGAAAAAGAGTTAGTGGTTCCTATAATTCAGCAGAGTCATATTAATAACAAAAGAACTGCTGATTCTATACTCAAACAACTCTTTGAATCTACCATTCAATATGGCATGGTGAATATAAAGACAAACAAAGATATTGAGTATCATGGAGGAAGAGGCTATATCTTTGATGCTAATTTTAACCCTATATTCTTTGCTACTCTGATAGGTCATTATGATGTTGAAGATGTCAGCAATAGAGTGAGAGGTTGGACTTGGACTGAATGTAGAGTGTATTTACATCCTAATATAATCATTGACGGTAGTGACTTAATAGGTAAAGGTATAATGAAGAAAGTTCTTCCTTATTTGTTAAGTAGCAGAGATGTTCTTCCTTATTCTAGGATAAATTGGATAAAAATAAGTGAGAATATTAAAGTCAAGGTTATTATTGAAGATGCTAGTAGGTTCTTTAGAACTCCTACACCTATGAGAGCTGACTTTACTAATGAAGAGATGAATGAAATGTTAGCAGCTCATGCAGATGAAGTTGTAAGACAGTTTAAGTTATGACACTAAATGAATATTTTGGTAATTGGATTAGAGTTATAGATGTTAATGAGTTGAATAAGGTTACTGGGATTATAGGCAATATAAGAAAGCCTATATGCCCCAGTATTCCTGATGTATTCAAAGCATTTACTCTATGTCCCTATGAGAACTTGAAAGTAGTTATGATAGGACAGGACCCATATCCACAGAAAGATGTAGCTACAGGTATCCTATTTGGTAATAGAAGTGAGATAAGTGAAGATGACTTATCTCCTTCACTAAAGATTGTTAAAGAGGCTTGCATTAATTTTGAGATTCCACATAATAGTATTATCTTTGACCAGACTTTAGAGAGTTGGGCTAATCAAGGAGTACTAATGATTAATTCTGCACTGACTTGTGAGATGAATAAAGTAGGCAGTCATGCAATGTTATGGAGACCTTTCATGACTAAGTTATTGAAGAACCTATCTGAGTGGAATACAGGTATAATCTATGTTCTATTTGGAGAACAAGCTAGAACATTTGCACCTTATATTAATGGTAAGTCTAATATCATTCTTGAGGAAAAGCATCCAGCCTACTATGCTAGAATGGAAAAGAGGATGCCTTCAACAGTCTTTGAAGAAATAAGCAGACTAACAAAAGAGAAGTATGGTGAACCTATTAAATGGTTCCAAGAGTATTAATAAATAATAATTTCAAATCATGAAAAAGTATGTATTTGTAAAGACAGGTGAAGCTGTAGAGTTAGGTCAAAAATTGGCTAGAGTTGCTAACACATTGTTAGGTCCTGTTGTAGTAGAAGAAGTAGAAATCACAGAGAAAACACTTCCTATGTTTATTAAGAGAGGTGTAATTTCAGTGCAAGAAGAGGAAGCTAATTGCACTCATGTGAACATTGACTATTACATTGGACATCTTGCTGAAAGAATCAACTGGAAGCCTGAGAACTTGGCTAAATATCTGAATAATTTGGCTGGCATCAATGAAACTGCTGTATTCTCAATCCTGTTGAGAGAAGTTGCAATTGTGATGGATAAGAGATATCCAGACCATATTGAAAGAAGCAAGGAGATTTATGTCATTGGCATGACTGATGGTGAGATTCATAAACTGAGAGAGTTACATAAGGTAAAGAATTTCAGAAACTTTGCTGCATTCAGAACTATTGAAGATGCTCTATGCGCTAAGCATATTCTGAAAGATTTTATGAAAGAATTGTTTAAGAGAGGTGGAAAATAAGGTGTGGAAGGTAATTCCAAATTATCCTAACTACCAAGTTAGTAATACTGGTGAGGTTAAATCATTAAACTATAATCATACAAAGGAAGAGAAGATACTATCTCAAGGAAAAGTAACTAGAGGTTATTTATCAGTTGTATTAGTAAATGACTATGGTAAGAAAATGTTCCTTGTGCATAGACTGGTAGCTGAGCTATTCCTTAATAATCCAAACAATTATAATAGTGTAAATCATAAGGATGAGGATAAAACTAATAACTCAGTAGATAATCTTGAATGGTGTGATAATAGATATAATATTAACTATGGTACTGCTAATGCAAGGAGAAGTGAAACTTTAAGTAGAATTAAATGTAAAAGAGTAAATCAGATAAATGCTGATGGAAAAGTACTTGATACTTTTAATTCTGTTTTAGAGGCTAAATCTATTACTGGGATTTCTCATATTGGAGATTGTTGCAATGGCAATAGAACTACTGCTGGTGGTTATAAATGGAGTTGGAATGAACAAGAAAGTTAAAAATGCTACCCCAACAGTAAGTAATGGTATTGAGTTCAAGTCCAAGATTGAAGTTATGGTATATAATACCCTAGTTCAACATGGATTTGAACCTCAATATGAACCTATCACTTATGTAATCTGGAGTGGATTTAGACCTACTATACCTTTCTATACAAGGAATGAGAAAACTAAACAACAGATACTCAACCTTAGGAAACTAGTGGATGTAACATACACCCCAGACTTCTACATAGAGTACAAAGGATTAAAGATTATCATTGAAGCTAAAGGCTTTGAGAATGATGTCTGGCCTTACAAGTTTAAGATGTTCAGACATTTGCTTGAACAACAGCCAGATAAAGATAAGTATTTAATCTTTGAGATATTCACAAAGAAACAATTGTTGGAAGCAATAGAAGTAATTAAAGGTTATGGAACCAGTAGAGAGAATGATGAGCTTAACCAAGTGCCTACCAAAGAGTGATATTGTATTAGCACAGAGATTTATTGATTCAAGAGATTTTGAGTCATTGCAAGAACTTGTTGATTCAGCTATTATCAAGGCAAGGAAGAGTTTAAATAGTGATAATCCTAAGGAAGAGTATCTTAGTTTAGATATGGATGAATTAGTCAAACTGAAAGCAGAGGTAGATGTTTATGTAGAACAGTTACAAATACCTTATCAGGATGATGTAGAAGAGTTTGAAGATTATGCAGAAGAGTATTAAGTCCATAAGTTGGCAAGTTACAGAATCTGTTTATAGAGCAGACCCAGCTATCAGTTATTCTACATTAAGTAGGTTTGATAGAGAAGGTTGGAGAAAGATTGGAAGTCTCTTTGATAAGATTGAATCACCAGCATTAAGATTTGGCAGTGCAGTTGACACTATGCTAACTGATGGTGAAGCAGCTTTTACACAGAGATTTATGGTGTGTGAATTTCCATCATTATCAGAGGTACTAATATCATTAACTAAAGAACTATTCAATGGTTATGGTAATGACTATAGAAGTCTTGATTTAGTACCTGATGAGATAATATTAGCACACTCTCTTTCCTATCAATCTAATTGGGGGGATGAGGCTAAACTCAAGCATATTAGAAGCAAATGTGGAGATTATTATAAGTTACTTGCACTATCAACAGATAAAGAAATCTTGTCTCAGAAAGACTATGATGATACTGTTGCCTGTGTTAATGAACTTAAGACTAATCCTTATACTAAAGGATTCTTCAAGATTAACCCATTTGATACTAGATTTGAAAAGGAATTCCAATTAAAATTCAAAGCTGAGTTTAATGGAATATCTGTCAGATGTATGTTTGATGAGTTAGTAGTTGACCATCAAGAGAAGATAATTTATCCTATTGACTTAAAGACTTCTGGTCATGCAGAGGAAGACTTTGAACAATCATTTGTTACATGGAGATATATGATACAAGCACAGCTTTATACATATATACTTCAACAAGTAATTAGTAAAGATGAATACTTCAAGGACTTTAAGATTGCACACTATAGTTTTATAGTAATTAATAGGTTTACATTAGCTCCACTTGTATGGAGGTATTATGGTAACTTTAGTGAAGTTGATATGAAGGATGATAAAGGTAATATATATAGAAATTGGAGGAAACTTCTTGTAGAACTTCATTATTACTTACAGTCACCAGATATTAAATACACTAAAGAAGCTAGAGAAAGGAATGGTATTATGAAAATAAGTAATTTACAGCCAGCATGACAGAGTTAGAATATTTTAAAGGTGATGAACTTGCAGCCTCAACTTGGAGGAATAAGTATGCAGCAGAAGGAGAACAAACTCCTGATGATACACACAAAAGGTTAGCTAAGGAATTTGCAAGAGTAGAGAGTAATTATAACTGGAAGAGTAATATAGATAGGGCTTTTAGTAATTTATCAAACTATGGCTATGTTAGACCACAACTTGATGAAGAGGCTATCTATCAGTTATTCAAGGACTTCAAGTATATTATATCTGGAGGTTCAGTTATGTCTGGTTGTGGAACTGGAGCATTGGTAAGTCTTAGTAATTGTTTTGTAATAGGTAGTCCTAAAGATAGTTATGCAGAGATAATGAAGACAAGAAGTCAACAAGCTCAACTTATGAAGAGAAGAGGTGGAGTTGGTTATGACTTATCTCAACTTAGACCAAGAGGAGCTAAGGTTAATAATGCAGCTAAGTCTTCAACAGGTGCAGCATCTTTCATGGATGTATGTTCAGATATAACCAATGAAGTAGCTCAGAATGGGAGAAGAGGTGCTCTTATGTTAAGTATGAGTATTAATCATCCTGATATTGAGGAGTTTATAACCAAGAAGCAAGACTTAACTAAGGTAACTGGAGCTAATATATCAGTTAAAGTTACTGATGAATTTATGCAAGCTGTTGAGAATGATAAGGATTATATCCTTAGATTTCCCGTAGATGAAAGTGTACCTCAAGGTCTTATGATTGAAGAGATGCCATATAATGAATTATGGTTCTTCTCAGATGATGACCATCCTAACTCTTTCTTTAAGAAAGTAAGAGCAAGAGAGTTATGGAATACCCTTATGCACTGTGCTTGGAATACTGCTGAACCAGGGATTATGTTTGAAGGAGCAATGCACAACTATTCTCCTGATGGTGTATATCCTGACTTCAAGATGGTTGGAACCAATCCTTGTGGTGAGATACCAATGGGTCCATTTGATAGCTGTAGGTTGATTCATATTAACTTAGCAAGTTATATTGTAGACCCATTTACAGATAAGGCTCACATTGATGAAGAGTTACTCTATATGCACTCCTATGAAGCTATGAGATTAGCTGATGATTTGGTTGACTTGGAGATTGAAGCTGTTGATAGAATTATTGATACAGTGAAGAATGATACTGATGATACTGAGTTTGAGCTATGGAGTAAAATCAAGGAGACTGCAATTCAAGGAAGAAGAGCTGGTCTTGGATTCACTGGACTTGCTGATGCAATAGCTATGTTAGGCTTGAAGTATGACTCTGATGAAGGTATTAGTCAGGTTGAACAATTAATGAAAGTTATGTTCAAAGGTCAACTTGATAGTAATATTGATATGGCTATTGAGAGAGGTTCATTCCCTGCTTGGGATTCTGTTGTAGAAGCAGAATCTAATTCAGATTGGCTAAAGTTTATAAGAAGTAACTATCTTAAAACTTGGCTTAAGATGGCTCAGTCTGGTAGAAGAAACATCAGTTGGTCCACTGTGGCTCCTACTGGAACTGTAAGTATCATGGCTGGTACAAGTAGTGGTATTGAGCCTGTATTCATGCCCTTCTATCAAAGGAAGAGAAAATGTATGTCTGAAAGTGATAGGGTAGATTATGTAGATAAAGTAGGTGAGAAATACACTTTATTTACAGTAGTTCATCCTAACTTGAAGAGATGGGCAATAGAGACTCTCAATTATTCTGAGTCAGAAGTCAATGAATGGAGCTTGGGAGTATGGAAGGAAGTCTGGAAGGAAAGTCCTTATTATGGTTCTACAGCACCAGAGATTGATTGGAGACAGAGAGTTAAATTACAGGGAGTAGTTCAAAAGTATATCACTCACAGTATCAGTAGTACAGTTAATCTGGCTAAAGAAACTACAGAAGAAGAGATTGCTGACATCTATATTGAGGCATGGAAACAAGGATTGAAAGGTATCACTATTTATAGAGATGGATGCAGGGAAGGTGTATTAACTCAGGTTGAGAAACCTAAAACTATTGAAGGAAGACAAGCTCCTAAGAGACCTAAAGTTCTTGAAGCTGATTACTATCAAGTTAAAGTCAAGAAAGAGCAGTTTATAGTTCTTGTAGGGCTTCTTGAAGGTAAACCTTATGAAGTGTTTGCATTCAGACCTCTCAATCCTGTTAATATTCCAGCACATAAAGGTACTATTACTAAGGTAAGTAAGATGCACTATAGCTTTGATTCTGAACATATTAATATATCTAACCTAGAGTTAGCTAATACTAATATTGAAGAGAATGCAGCTACACTATACTCTTCAATGTTGTTGAGACATGGTGTAGATATTAACTATATTATCAAGACTGCAAGAAAAGTCAATGATAATATTAGTTCATTTAGTTCAGCTATGTGTAGAATACTGGCTAAGTATATACCTAATGGTGAAGTAAAGGGTGAAGTATGCCCTGATTGTGGAGGAACTTTAGTGAGGGAAGGTGGTTGCATTCACTGTAAAGACTGTGGCTACTCAAAATGCTTGTAACATGAAAATTGAAACTAAGTTTAATATGGGGGATTCTGCTTTTGTTATGTATAATAACAAGGCAGTTCCCATACTTATTATGGGAGTACATTACTCTTTAGATAGATATGCAGGTGAAATAACCTGTTACTCTGTAAACATATCAACTGGTAATGGTCTGGAGAGGTTTAAAGAAAAAGAAGTATTCAAAACTAAAAAGGAGTTATTAGAATCATTATGAAATTGAAGATAAAGATAAGAGAAATAACAGAAGGCTGTATGCCTGAAATAATAGAGAAAGGTGACTGGATTGACCTTAGGGCAGCAGAGGATGTAGTGTTAAAAGCACCTCAAGCTGGTGTAAGGAAGAGAGAAACTATTGATGGTGAAGTGATAAGTCATAGAGATGTATCTTTTAATTATCACTTACTTAACTTAGGAGTGGCAATGCAACTCCCTGCTGGCTTTGAAGCAATTGTAGATGCAAGAAGTAGCACTCCTAGTAAGCTAGGTATAATCTGTGCTAATAGCCAAGGTGTAATTGATAATTCATATCAAGGAAATGATGATGAATGGAAGTTCCCTGCTATTGCTATCAGAGATACTACTATTCATAAAGGTGATAGAATATGCCAATTCAGAATTCAGTTAAGTCAGAAAGCTACTATGTGGCAGAAGCTTAAATGGCTCTTTAGCTCAGGCATTGAACTTGTAAAGGTTCAGAAATTGAATGGTAACAACAGAACTGGAATAGGTAGTACTGGTGTTAAGTAATAACTCTAAAAAAAAATGAGAACATGATAACAAATATATTATTTGTGGTAGGATTAGCACTTCTGGCTGCTCTCTTTGCCAAGGTGGTTGATATGGCTAGAAAGGGAGATACAAGAATGTTGGCAGATAAGATGTCATTCAGAGAAACATTGGATTTAACTGAACTTCCTATTGTTACCTTTAGGAACAATGATAAGAAGTTTAACTTTCTGCTTGATACTGGTGCCACTAATTCAGTAATTAATAAGTCTGCACTTGCAGATATAGTCTCTAATCCTACTGGGAAGAAAGATACTATATATGGGTCTGATGGTAATAGAGAGGAAGTTGATATAGTTTCTATAGGTATTAGTTATAAAGATAATACCTTTGATGAGGAGTTCTATGCTAAAGATTTAGATGCTGCCTTTGGTAATCTAAAGGTTAGTCATGGTGTAAACCTGCATGGAATTCTTGGTAATTCTTTCTTCCAAAGATATAGATATGTCATAGACTTTGATAAACTTGTAGCATATTCAGCAATGTAATGGAGAATATAATCAAACTTAATTCAAGAGGTGAGGAGAACAATTACCTCAAGAGACTTAGTAAACCAGATGGCAAAGAGTCAAAGACTTATGTACTTAAAGTTAGCACACCAACTGTAAGAGTTAGTAAGCTAGCTACAGGATACGAGTTTATTGACCCTTCTGGTGGTCCAATGATTAAGGTTGGTTCTCTTCTTGAAGAAGCTCAAGCAGTAGTCGAATCAATTGACTATACTATGGGTTATGGATATACAATAACATTTGAATAATATGACAAAAGACTGGGAACTTAGAGAGGAACAGCAGGAAACCATCTACTATGGTGAGCAAATATACTTTGTCACAGGGCAATCTTATTTGTTTGAAGATGAGGATAGACCTTTCAAATGTACCTCAGTTGAGCAGTCTTTGGAGCTACTGGAAACCCTGAGAATAGTAGGCTTGGATAGTGAAACTAAAGGTACTGAAATCTGGCAAGGACAGTTGTTACTTCTTCAATTAGGTAATAAACACTTTCAAATAGTGATTGATTGCTTGACTATAGATGTAAGAAGGTACAAAGAGTTCCTTGAAAGTGACAGACTCTTTATCATTCACAATGCCAAATTTGATTTAAGATGGCTATATAAAGAAGGAATTGTAGTAAGAAATGTCTATGATACTTTCTTAGGTGAAAAGATACTATTCTTAGGTTTCCCTCCAGGCACAGTCTCTTTATCTTTACAAGCTTGTTGTGATAGATACTTGAATATACATCTTGATAAGACTGTTAGAGGTAAGATACATGCAGGTTTAACAGATGAGGTAATTATATATTCAGCCAATGATGTTGTTTGGCTTGAGGATGTAATGAATGCTCAATTAGAACAGATTAAAGCTAGAGGTCAACTCAATGCTTTAGAGGTTGAGAATAGATTTGTTAGAGTACTTGCATATATTGAATTCTGTGGTATTAGACTTGATGCTGTTAAGTGGAAGGCTAAGATGGTTAAGGATGAAGCTAGATTGAGAGAAGCTGAAACCAAGTTAAATGAATGGGTGATTAACTATGTGTTATCTAAAGGTGAAAATGCTGAGATAGCTTATGATTCTACCACTAGAAGAGGTAAGAAGAAGAGAGCTAAGGCTAGTGCTGGTAAATATGTAGCTATAGACCCACAGAGAAACTTGTTTGAAGAGTCTAAACCTAGATGTATAATTAACTGGAATAGTAACAAGCAGGTTATTCCATTATTTGAAGAATTAGGCTTTGAGTTGTGGACTAAGGATAAAAAGACAGGCAAGTTAAAGAAGTCTGTAGATTCAAAGGTGCTAGGAAAGCAGAAGGGTAAGAGTGATATTCTTCCCTTGTATCTTGAGTATTCAGCAGCATTTAAAGTAGTAACTTCCTTTGGTCAAAACTTCCTTGATGCTATTAACCCTGTTACTGGAAGAATACATCCTACCTTCAATCAAATGATGGATACAGGTAGGTTGAGCTGTGGTAAAGGAGGTAAGAAAGGTGGAGGAAAGACTAAAGATGATGATATAGCTGAGGATGAAACTGATGTAAGTGCAGATGAAATTATTGCAGTTGATAAGAGTGTAAATGTGCAACAGTTACCTAGTGATGAGGAGACTAGAGCATGTTTTATACCTAATACAGGTAATCTGCTTGTTGACTGTGATTATGGAGACCAAGAAGGTCATGTGTTTACTGAATTAACTCAAGATAAGGCATGGATTGAATTCTATAATGACCCTGCTGAGAGAGATGGTCATGCCTTTGTAGCTAAAATGATATTCCCTGATGAGCTTAAAGATATACCTGAAAAGGAAGTAAAGAAGAAGAGAAAGGACTTAAGAGATGCAGCTAAACCTGCTAGATTTACCTTTAATTATAATGGTACAGCTAGTGCATTAGCAGCTAATACTGGTAAGCCACTTGACTTCTGTGAGAAGTGCTTTGTTACTTACTTTAATGCTTTTAAAGGTATTGACAGGTTCTTTAAAGTATCTAAGAGAAAGATGTGGGAAAGAGGATATATCTTAATCTCAGAATTAACTGGATTAAGGGCATATATCTATGACTGGCCTATCCTCAAAGGTATTGAGAGAAGGAAGAATGGCATGGGTCAAGAGTTCTGGGACTTATATAGAAGTGCTAAGGAATCTGGCTTAGTTATAGAGGATGTTCCTAACTCAGTTCTGCAAGAGATTGCAAGAAAGTTTGCTAAAGGTGAGCCTCTTCAAGCTATAGCTATAAGGTATGAATATAAGGTTAAAGTAGCTGGTAAAGTAGAAACAAAATACATTGATATTAACTGGCAGACTGTAATAGTCAAAGTCTTCAAGCACCTTAGTAAAAGAAGGAGTGCATCAGAGAATCAATCATGTAATTATACTAGTCAAGGAACAGCAGCAGCTATGACTAAAATAGCTGGTAGTGTGTATTTTGACCATCTGATAGAGAGTGGGAGAATATTCAAAGTTCTTATACCAAATGATGTACATGATGAGTATTTGATTGAACCTCCTGCTGAAATAGCTGAGGAGGAAGCAGCTAAGTTAAGTGAATGTATGGAGTATGCTGCATCACTATTTTGTAAATCAGTGACTATTAAGGCAGTGCCTGAAATAGGTTCCTGTTGGATACATTGAATCCTAATTTTGTTTGTTAAGGATTTGCATATATCGTTTTATTTTCTTACATTTGTAGAAAAATAAGAAGAATTATGGAAAATGTTCAAACAAAAGTATGTCCTAGATGTGGCAGAGATTTACCTTTAAGTGATTATTCAAAAGGTAGTGGCAAGTTTGGTAGAAGGAGTATATGTAAAGAGTGTGATAGACTTATACATAATACTCCTGAATCCAGAGAAAGAAGGAGACTTAGGAGATTAGAAAGAAGAAACAATGAAGTAGGTTATAGAGAAAGGGAGAAACAAGTAGATTTACTCAGAATTATTAACAATAGTGATTCATATAAGAAAAGTCTTATAAGAGTAGCTAGAAGAAGAGCCACTGTTGAAAATCTTCCTTTTAATATTGACTATACTGATATTGAGATTCCTGAGTATTGCCCTCTTCTTGGTATTAAACTTAATAAACATGTTGGTGAAGGAGAGGCCAAATTTGATTCTCCCACTATAGATAAATTGATACCATCTCTAGGATATACAAAAGGGAATGTATGGGTTATTTCAAGAAGAGCAAATATGATTAAATCTGATGCTACCCTTGAAGAACTAGAGTTATTAGTCGGTAATTTAAAAACACATTGGATTCATTAGAATGGAAATTTGTAAAGTATTTATAATTACAGTGATAGTTGTGATAGCTCTATGTGGGGCTATCTATTCTATCTACTTGATGAACTGTGAGCAGAAGAAGAAGAACATTTATGTTTATCCTAAGACTAAGAACAAATATCTTGCTAAAGGTATAGTTAAAATGAAGGACACCTTATCTAATGAATGGATAGATGCAGTCCTTTATATTAGTCTTAAGAATGAACAGTATTATGTTAGGGATAAAAGGCAATTCCTTGACAAGTTTGTAACATTAGAAGATTGGGAGGAAAGTAATAATGGGAATGTTAAAGGTAGGTGATGAAGTTAAATATATAGGAATACACAGTAATTACTTTCATAAAGGTAAAAATTATACTATAAGTAAGATAGTAGACAAGGCTATCTTTTTAGTAGATGATGATGAAGATAACCATGAATGGAGTTATACTGAGTTCTTTAAGAGCTTCTCATTACCCAATACTCTTCAAGTGTCTCAGACTCAAGAAGATGTTAGAAGCTATAATGTAGGACAATCTGATTATGCTAAACATAAAATTCAACCTTGGGATATATGGTTAGAATATAATCTAAATCCTTGGGATGCAGATATTGTTAAAAGGATACTTAGAACTAAGGAAACTGATAGTAGAAAACTTGACTATGAGAAGATAATTCACATAGCTAAAGAGAGAATTAGACAGTTAGATTTAGGATATAAATAAGAGTAATATGACATTTATAATTCATTTTAAAGATGGTCACAGGGAAACTTATAACAATAGCTACAATGAAGATGTAGAATCTGAAAGAGATGCTGCATGGGATGATGCTTATATGAGTTTCCCTAATGCTGACTATATTGAAGCATTTTAATTATGGCTAAGATAGTTTTATGTAGAGGAATACAAGGTAGTGGTAAGACTACTTGGGCTAAACAATGGGTACTTGAAGACCCAGAGCATAGAGTAAGATTCAACAATGATGACATCAGAAATATGCTTGGTAAGTATTGGGTTACAAGTAGGGAACATCTTGTATCTGATATAAAGAAGGACTTCATGGTGAGTGCTATGGAATTTGGATATGATATTGTTGTTGATAACATGAATTTCAATCCAAAAGAGATAGAATACTATGAAAACTTAGTTGATAGTACCCTTGGTTATATGAATTGTTACTCACTAGAGTATAAAGATTTCTTTATACCTCTTGAGGTGTGTATTGAGAGGGACTCTAAGAGAGAGAATCCTATTGGTGAAGAAGTAATAAGGAAGACTTATGAAAGGTATAAATCAATAATTGAAGGTGTATGAGTAAGCAAGGAATTTATGTAGGGCCAATTAATAATAGTCCTAATAGAGACAGACAGCCTACTGATAAACAGAAGAGGTGGAGAATCAGGAATAACATACTTTGGAGACTAAAAGGCATGACTATTCCTTACTATGCTGGGACTGGAATATTAACTCCAGTTGAAGTAGAGAAACTAACTCAAGCCTTTTCTTTAATTAGAGAAGTAGTAGGTAACTCCACTCAGTCTAGCAGAGAACTTGGATTCAATGCAGTAGAGAGATGTAAATACTATGATAAACCTTCAACACATGAGGGTGGTCTATGTGATAATTGTTATAATGTAAGACATTATTAATATGGCAGAAATATCAGTTGAAAATGTGATGGTGGAGGCTGAGAGAGACTCATTCTTTCCACCAAGATTATGGGTAATTACCTATGATTTAAGAGGAGTTGGTAAAGGTATTGCAATGGTAAAAGCATCTAATGCAAATGATGCTGAGCAAATACTAAAGACTAGTGGTATGTACAATGGTACTCAATCAGAGTATCTTGTAACTAAGACAGAAGAGATTGTCATTCCACCTTGTTGTGGTTTGATAGCAGAACAGAATGTGGAATTCTTTAACAACAATTAACTATGGATAATTTACCTTTAGGAGCAGCAAATCATCCTGATGCACCATTCAATGAACCTTTAAATACTGAACATAAAAGGTTTGTGAGTGTGACTATATCATACTATGATACTGTTGAAGCACCTGTGAATAGCTCTGATGATTTTATAGAAAAGTCTTTTTATAAAAAGGTATTTGACAGAGATATTCCTAAGGAATTTGATATTGATGAAGTTGTAGTACTAAATGACTAATTATGAGAATAATTAAACCAAGTTTTGAGATTTGGGACCAAGAAGAAGGTCTTGAAGGAATTTACAAACAGATTGAATTTAGTACATAATATTCCTTTTAATAATTTGTTTATGTCGAAAAATTTACTTATATTTGTATTATTAAAAATAAAAATATATGGAACAGTGGAAAGAAATAGTAAATTTTGAAGGCATTTATGAAGTAAGTTCTTTAGGTCAGGTAAGAAGAATTCATAAAGATAATAGAAGTTCTAAATATAAAGTATTATCTCAAGATACTTTAAGAGGGTATAAAAAAGTCACTTTATTTAAAAATGGTATAGGATATAAAAAGCAAGTACATAGACTTGTAGCTGAAGCCTTTATTCCTAATCCTCTTAATTTAGAACAGATTAATCATAAAGATGAGAATCCTTCTAATAATAATGTTGATAATTTAGAATGGTGTTCTAGAATTTATAATGTGAATTATGGAACTGGAATTGATAGACAAGTTGCTAAAAGAAGTAAAAAAGTTATTCAGTTGGATTTAAATGGTAATATTATAAATGAATTTAATTCGACTCAAGAAGCTTCTAGAATATTAGGAATTAGTCAAGGACTTATTTCTAATTGTTGTAATGGAGGATATTGGAGAGATAAGCATTCTAAATTTATTAAATGTACCAGAGTAGGAGAGTTTAAATTTAAATTTAAAGAAGATGAAATTAATAAAAGCTAGTTTTAATATAATAGAACAAGGTCCTAGTATAGATGGTATATATAAAATAATTGAACAGGCAGGAAGAGTATGTTATAAATCTGAGGATAAGATAACAGAAGACTCTGCTAAGAAGTTTGTAGAGAGAATGGTTAAATCAGGTCATGGTGCTATGTTGGAACATGGTACTGTATATCTGTTCTTGACTATGTCTTCCAGACAGCAATATTTTAAATATTGTAGTAACCCTTACTCAGTAGCTAATAGTACTGGGGAAGCGGAAAAAGGAACTTGGAACGGGTTTGTCACTACTAATTATAGAGTACTAGTAGAAAATGGTTGGCTAGATGATTTGGAATATATATGTAATCCAGGCAAGGAACATGAAAAGAGAATAACTGTCCGTTTTGTTTGTGATAGAGGGGTAAGTCATGAGTTTGTTAGACACAGAGTATTCAGCTTTGCTCAAGAGAGTACAAGATATTGTAACTATTCTAAGGATAAGTTTGGTAAGGAATGTACATTTATTATTCCTAGTTGGTTAGGTCTTTCTAAAGGTTCATATACCTATGACTATCCAAGTGGATTTACTAAGGATGGTAATAAATGGAATTCTGAAATAGAATTTAACCCGTTTCTTTTATCTTTAGCTAGAAGTGAAGCTACGTACTTAGAGCTTATAGAACAAGGTTGGACTCCCCAACAAGCAAGAGCAGTATTACCTAATTCACTTAAGACAGAACTGGTTATGACTGGTTTTGTAAGTGATTGGGAGCATTTCTTTAAGTTAAGAGATGCAGGCAGTGCTCATCCTCAAGCAAGAGAACTGGCACATCCATTGCATGAAGAATTCAAGAATAGAAACCTTTTAAAGTAGTTAATTATGTTAGGAACATTTGGAACAAAGAAAAACAAGAGTGTAGAAGTATCTAAACCTACATTCCAAGAGAGATTAGGTGGTGTTAAATCTATGTTTAAAAGAGCATATGAAGATGCCCTCAGATTAGACACAGAAATACAAGCTAGTATTGATAGTAAGAAAGAAATGATTGCTTCTATTGAAGCAGATATTAATACTATTGCTACCACTAAGAAAGAGGCAAGAGATTTTATGTCTAATTTAGAAAAGTTCATTTAATTATGGTAAAGAATTTTAAAGTAGGTGATGTATTAAGTGAGAGTTCTCACTATGTAGTGACTGGTATCTATGGTAATGATACAGTACTAAAGCATCAAGAAAGTGGTGATAGTGTACATATTAATAAGATGTACATTGAGAAGTATCTTTGAGAGTATTCATGGTACTCAAGTGTTTACTGTGTGCTTTAAGAAGCAAGATACCCCTAAGTCTCAGAAGAAACTGAATGCTGAGATTGCTACACTGATTAGTGATTTCTCTAATGAAATTGACACTATTCAAAAGAGCAAGAAAGGTGTTGCTGATGCTGCAAAGAGATTTGCAGAAGAGTTAATCACACATCCTATTCTTCCTTATGAAGAAGGTGAAGATAGAGTACTGAGGGGCTTCAAGATTCAGTTTGAGAGTAGAGATGGAAGATATAACTGTGTCGATATGGACATAGAGGACAATAACAATATAAGACCAGTTAATATTAATACTATCAAATGGCTAATTATTGGAGGTACAAAGTATGTTGTTGAGTAATGATAAAACTGATATTGGAATAAAGAAAACATCAGCACAATGGCAGTCTTTATACCCTTATCCTAAGGTGTTAGACCCTGATGGTTGGGATAGAAAGAACTATGATTATTCTTGGAATGAAGAGCTTATCACACTTGAAGAGTATAAGAATAGATGTAATAGGAGTACTTGCCTCCATCATTGTAATTTCCAATAATAGTAAGGGTAGCATTAGCTACCCTTTTGTTTTTTAGTAAAGATTCTGCTTTTTGTGCAGAACTTTTAGACTTATTCTCTTGTTTATTTAAAAAATATATTCTACTTTTGCAAAGTAATTAACTAATTAATTGAATGTTATATGAGTAAGACTTGTTATACTCCAGTTAAAGGACTGGATGATGTAATAGCTAGTAAGGTAACAGGATGGAATAAATACTTAGTTGCTAATCTTAGAGGTCTGTATCAGGAAAGAAATCCTGAGGCTGAGACTCCTACTGCTGAAACTCTTGTAGAGTTCAGAAGAAGTCTTAGTAAAGAAGATGCTAAGAGAATACTTGATGCTGTTAATAATCCTGCTGTGTCTTATACACAGTTAAGGGATGACTTTAGTGCAGAAGAAAGGTTCAATAGAATAAGTATGATTTCTACTATGTTCTCAGACATTGTAGATGCTGTTCAAGAGGAGAATCCTAGTGTAAGTAGAAGAGATATTGTAGCTGGTTTCACTATTGATGGTCAGCAAGTTGGTGGTATAGCTGGCATCTTTAATGAGATATATGATACTCTCCAATCACAATATAGTGATGCTGTACAAGAGGGAGACACTGAAACAGCTTCTAAGTATCAAAAGATATTTGATAACTGGGGAGCTTTACTATCCTTTGCAAAGATTAGAATTAGAGAAGCAGAAGACCTTAAGATAGGACAAGACATTAGCTTTGCTGATGATGCTAATCCTAACAACTTCAATGATAATGACATGACTGAGAAGTTCATCATGGAAGAGTCAAAGAGAGAAGGTTGGATGGAACAAGCTGAATTTGAGTCATCATTTGGCTCAATTGGAAAGCAGGTAAGAAAGGTTATTGGAAGAACACCTCAATATAAGGATGGTCAACCAATACTTGATGATTTAGGTTTCCCTGTAATGCAAGACCCTGTAAGAATGCACCAAGAATTACTTGATGTACTTAGAGGTGTTGGCAGTGAAACTGAAATGATGAATGCTCTTAGAGAGTATAGTAGTACTGCTGGGTGGGTTTCTCCATTCATGGAAGAGCTTGAGAATCCATTAGTAAGAACCCAGTTCTATACTGATTTCAAGAAGAACTTCCAACTTTATGCTATGCAGACTGAGAAACAAGATGGCAGAATTAAGACTTACAAGACTGCTCTACTTAATAGAATTAAAGGTGATAAACCTTTTAGTTCATTCTTGACCTCAGTTCAACTTGGTAAGGTAATTAATCCTACTAGAAGTATCTTTGAAAAGAGTGGTCTTAGTACTAGGATTATGCCAGTAAGAGTAGAGAGAATTAGAAATAAGATAATTGACACTCTTACGCAACCAGAGAGAATAACTGAGAAATCTAAGTTCTGGCAAATGTCCAAGGTTGAAAGAAAGCAGTTCTTAATTGATGCTACAGAATCACTGGGTATTGATATAGATGGTGAGACTTTAGATAGAATAATGAGTAAGAACAAAGATGTTAGAGCATTAAATAAGGAATTACTTGATGCTGCTAAGTTTGGTTTAACACTTACTAAGGAAGAGCAAGAGGGAAGGAAGGATGTTAGTTATGAGGAGTTAATCAAGAGAGCTTCCAGTAATGAAAAGAAAGGTGTACTGAGAGAGAAGATTACTAAAGTACTTGCTATTGTAGCTAAGAGCAGGGAAGGCTTAAAGCTTGAAAGTAGAGTAAGATATGGTGATAATACTTTCTTTAGTAATGTCATTCCATCATTCATGGGAGATAGATTTGATAGAATAGCTAGCTTTGTAAAGGCTACTGATAAGAGAGGACTTCAAGCTATGCTTGAAACTACTTATCTTGATTCCTCATACTTCCAGTATAATGGTAAGATACTTAACAAATGGATAGAAGAACTCTATAATAGTGATTTAAGTAAAGAAGATAACTTTGCTGCTAACTTCACATTCAAGAGATTCTTAGGTACTGATAAGCTTACATTTGATGATTTCACTAGTAAGCAACACGCAGTACAGATGCTCAATGAGTATTTCTCTGAAAGGCAGATTAGTCCTAATAGTCAATATGCTTGGTATCCTGTATTTATCCTTGGTGATAGTGGAGTTGCTAAGTTCATTAAAGCCAAGAGATATGGTGGTCAGGAAATCTTAGATGGTTTGTACAATGTCTATGTTCAAGAGAAGAGAAGGATGGAGTTAACTAAAGCTGCTAATAAAAAGATGCAGGAGGAAGGTATAAAGGCCATTGACAACTTCTCAAAGAATGGAGATAAGTTTAGCCTACTCCCCTTCCTAAATGAACCTAAGTATGCTGGAATGATTAAAGAGGGAAACCTTGAACAATCAGTTAAGCAAGCTATTAGAGCATATATGGATGATGCTGTTACTAAGTTTAAGCAACAACTGAATAACTTAGGAGTACTTGAACAAGCAGGTAATCAGTATGTATATCTAAGTCAAGAAGTTAAAGGTGATAGAACTATAGACCAAGTGCTAGCAGACTATTACTGGAATACTAAGTTTGCTACTATTCAACAGTTGCAAATGATGACTATTGACCCTTCTTTCTATAAGGGAACCAAGGACTTACAGAAGAGATATAAGGAGATTCATGCCCCAGGTTCTGCATTAAGTGTAGAAGCTATTGACCCATTCACAGGTGAAAGATATAGTAATGATGGTATTGAAAGAGTAGTTTATTTTGATGATATTGATGTAAATGCTGAGAAGTTTGACCCAGAGTTTATGGCAGCAATTGCTAATCACTTTGGTAAGAACTCTAATGTATATAAGTCATATAAGAAGAATACTCTAACAGATGGTCAAGGCTATAGAACACTTGAAAGTTATAAGAAAGTAATGGGTATGGCTGGTAAGTGGGATGAAAGAATGGAAGCAGCTTATAATCAGATACAATCTATTAGGTCAAAGATAGGTAAAGATGAGAATCCATCAATGGAAGATATTAAGTCTATCTCAGATTTAGCTGTTATATTTCAACCTATTAAGCCTTATTTATTCTCTTTTGAAAACTATAGTATCAATGGAGCAGATATGTTAAAGATACCTGTTCAGCATAAGTATGCTGAGGCAGTTCTTATACCTGAACTTCTGCCTGCTGGCAGTAAATTAAGAGATATTGCATATTGGATGGAAGAGCACGTTAATCCTGAAACTGGTAAGAGTGAGCCTATAGATATGATTGGTTCTACTAAGATTGTTAAGGTAGGTGGATTTGGTTCTACTAATATAGCTAATGCAACCCATGATAACATAGATGAGCACCTTAATAAAGGTTATGTTCATCAGTTAAGCTATGCTGACTATAGAATTCAGACTAATGTTCCAGAGCATATTAACAGTTCTCAGTTGTTTGGTACTCAGGTAAGAAAGCTGATTATGGCTAAGGTAGAAAGGTTCAAAGACTACAGTAGCTATATAGGTGGAAAGAGAGTTAATCTTGGTGGTAAGTATGGTAATGTTAAGTTGAATGGTGGTAATCTTGTAAGGTTCTATAATTCTCTTATTACTGCTAATATCATTGATTCTTATCATCTATTTGAGAATGCAGTATCAGATGCTGGTAAGATAAGTAATAGACTAATTCAGACTACAGCTAACAACAGCAGGGAGTCTAAAGATAACATTATGGCTTATAGTCTTAATGCTAAAGGTGAATTTACTATACCTTTATTTGAAGGAGGATTAGAGCATGATAGCTCAGCTTTATTCTTTAGTCTCTTCAAGAAGATGGTAAACAAACAGTCTATTAAAGGTGGTAGTGCAGTTCAAGTATCTGCTATGGGTATTACTGGTTATGAAGAAGATGGAGGTTTGAGATATGTAATAGACCCTAATAATCCTAATAACATACTGTATGCTGAGTGTGAGATTCCTTGGGATTTGACCTATACTGATAATGCTGGTAAAGAGCATGCTCTTGACTTTGGAACCTACTGTAATGAAGATGGTACATTAAAGGTTGATGCAGATGGTAATACATTACTTGAAAAGACCTATCCTAATATACTTAGTTTACTTGCATATAGAATTCCAACTGAAAGAGATTACTCAATGATTAATCTGAGAGTGAAAAGATTCAGTCATAAGACTGCTGGAGGTACTATTAAAGTACCACCTCAGGGAACTACTATTGCAGGTTTTGACTTTGATATTGATAAGTTGTACTTTATGAGAAATGAGTATCAACAAAGACAACTTACATCAGAGGAGGTAAAGAGTATATGGTCAGAGTTCTATGATACATATCCTAATTTGAAGGCAGTTCTTAAAGAAGCTAGAGAAGAGGACACTGAATCATTAGATAGGCTGTATAAGTATTGGGAGAAAGCTGGATTACCTTATACATATCAAGCAGCTTTTAATCAGTTTGTAGCTGATAGAGGTTATATTAAATTTGAAGAGTATGATTTTAGTAAGAGTCCATTAGAGAATAGTAAGGCTAGTAGAAACAACATGCTTATTCATCTAATTCAGCAGAGATTAAGTGATGTTGAAACCTTTGGTGATAGATATACCCCTGGTGGATTTAGTAATGCTTCAAAGGCAGCTAGAGTGATGAGAGAATTAATGTTTGGTAATGTAATTGCTGACCATAGCTCTAGCACTGTTGACCTTTCTAGTATTAATAGAGCTATAGATGAAGGTAAACTGGAAGACCCAGAACCTAACTATGACCCTAGTGACCCTATGACTATTGTTACTTACAATCAGCAGAATAATGTTGCAGGTAAGCTGATTGGTATATTTGCTAATCAGAATACTAATCATGCTTTTGCATCTTTGATGGAAGAATTCTATTTGAAAGAAGCTATCTCATTTGCAGGCAAGACTTATGCAGACTTATTACACAATAGTGAGATAGATACAAGTTTGAATGTTGCTGAGTTCTTAGCTGCATCAGTAGATGCTGTTAAAGACCCTGTACTTAACTTCTTGAATCTAAATACTATTACTGCTGATGCTGGTGCAATGTTAGCAAGACTTGGTTTCACAACTGAGGATATTGGCTTGTTATTTAATCAACCTATTATTAAGGATATATGTGAATACAGCTTTAATAATGGTATGTCTGATATTAACTCTGTGATAGATAATGTATTAGATACTTATGAGGTTGAAGGTGAATTAAATGAAGCTATACCTGAGGAGTTTGATAAAGAGCAGCTAGCATACAACATTGTTAGAAGTGCTAATGAAGATAAGAAAGACCTAATGAGAGATGATGAGTTTGTTGAAAGACAGATTCATGTAGCTGACTTATTCAGAAAGATACTTGAGGCAAGTAATGATGTTTCTCAGTTTGTTAGAAACACTAAGTTTACTGCATCTAATGCTGTAGGTTCTACCTTTGGTGATGCCTATGCACAACAGATGAAAGTAGCTGCATATGTCAAGTCTTTCAAGAAAGCTGATGCCCTTAAGGTTGAGATGAAAGTAGCACAAGGTATTTATTCACCTATTAATAATGAAGGTAGTACATTAGCTATGAGTGACCAAGAGTATATGGAAAGCTTACTTGAAAATCCATTTGCCTATGAACAAGCTATGTATGATATGAATAGAAAAGCAGAGAAGGCAATCAACAAGTTCTATCCTTATAACACTAAAGCTTATAGAGAAGCTAGAGAAGGGTTAGCAAGATTCACTAGAAGTGGCTTACTTGATGCAGAGACTATTAATAGCATACACAGTGACTTAATGGTATTTATGTTAAGTCAGCAAGAGAATAGTTTGTTTAATGGAAACATGCCTATTAATGCTGCTGGTGAAGTTGTAACAGCTAGAGAATACTTTACAGAGGTATTTCCAGAAGGGTTATTCAATATTCTTGAGGCTAATCCTACAATGAAGTCCATGCCTATATTCCAGTATATGCAGTTTCAAACTGATGAAAAGACTGGTAAAGTAAGTATGAACATTCAAGATATAGGTGGTTTAGCACCTTATCAGAAGGATGAGCTTAAAGAGAGTTGGGGTGACTTAATGAGAAATGAGAATACTGCTGAGATAGCACAATCTCTATTCTTATATAACTATTACAAGTTAGGCTTTACTTATAGTCCTATGGCATTCATGAACTTGGCTCCTACAGAAGTTAAGTTAGCTGTGCAAGTAGGATATGACTATAATGGTAATCCTCAATCTTATGTTGATTTCTTAAATGAAGTGCAAAAGAGTAGAATAGGTGTTAATAGTCAAGAGTTTGCTAAACAGTATTTGCTTAATCACTTAGATAACACTAGACTGGTACTCCATCCTAAAGGAAGAAGTGGTAAAATTATCAGTAACTTAGCATTTGAAAAGGGTGTAGCTGTTAACAGTTTCACACTAAATGCAAAGAAGCTAGGTAAAGATGCAAACCCTTTCTTACTTCCTAGTGAAGATAAAGGTATAGATGTATTCAGACCAGTGATTGTTATAGATGATGTAGCATATTTGTGTAATAGTGGAGGAGATGTATTCAATCAAAGTGCTACTGGCAGTATGGATTACTTTAGAGTAGATGCTTTAGGTGATGCAGGTAAATCTCTTCAATACAGTTCTAATGGAATTACAACAAGTATGGTAGCTGATACTGAGGTTCAAGACAATGGTAATACATCTGTTGAACCTGAGGTAGTTAGTACACCAGATACAAGTTTAACTACAGAAGAACTAATAAAAGAGGCTACTGACTTAGCTCTTAAAGCTGATAATACTCTTCAAAGAGATATGGTAGTAGAGATGCTAAGTAAAGCTAGTAGAGAAGACTTGATTGATATGATTAACTCTCTGAAAGCACAAGCTAATAATGTAACTGACCAAGAAGGTAATAAGATTTGTTAATATGGATAAGTGTAGTATAATTCCAAGAGTAAAGAACAAACAAGGTGAATTTGTAGATAGTGAGCTTTTTAGCTCACTACTACATTACACCAATGATAGGGAAATAGCTAAGCAGTATTATGCTGTAGGTACAAGCCTTGAGTTCTTAAGTAGAGTAGCTAATGAAGCTAAGTTTGATAGTAATGGTGAGATAACCTTTCAGTCTTTGAGACAGCTAACTAAATTAAAGTTAAGTGATGAAAAGATAAAGCAAACTCTTAACAAAGATATTGGTGCAGGGGTATATGATTATAATGAGGCTGTACCTAAACTTCAATCTTTTAATAGAGCTAGCCAATACAATGACAAGTATATGGCTACTATTATTAGTAGACCAGATGGTAAGGTAGAGTTAAGTATAGTTGATAAGAATAGCACTAATACTGCTCAACTTAATGATAATATAGCTAATAGAAGTCTGCAAGAAAGGATTAAATTCTATCTTAATAGAGCTGGTGTTGACTACAGCTTCATGGATGCAAGTGATAGAGTTAATGGTAGATATAGTACTATTAATGCAACTAGGACTGCTGATAGTTTATATCAGCTAATTAAAGTAGCTAATAATGAACAAGTTGATAGTAGCTTATCTGAGGAAGCAGGTCACTTTGCTGTAGGTGCATTAGGTAATAATCCTTTAGTTCAGAGACTTGAGAGAGTGCTTACACCTGATGTACAGAAAGCTATTATGGGTGAGGAGTATGACACTATTGCCTATAGAAGTAATCCTGCAAGAGAGGTTGCTGGTTATTTAGTTGGTAAAGCAATCAATGGTGAAATTGATAAGAGAGCTTCATGGCAATCATTGATAGGTAGAATTGTAGATACAATTAAGAGAGTATTCAGTACTATTACTGGTAATGAGATAGCTAATGCTAAACTTGATGCTATAAGAACTGCTGATGCAATTGCACAAGGATTTATGTCACCTGGTTTCCAAGGAACTGTAGAAAATGCTCTTGAAACTCAAGAAACTCTATTCAGTGCTAAAGACTCTGTTAATGTAACTACCTTCAAGTCTATATTGAACATCTTAAGAAGTCAAACAGAAGAAATGAGGGCTATAGATAAGTCTCTTTATAACAAGTACAATCAATTAGCAGGTCAAGTTGAGGCAGGAAGAATAAGTAATAGCCCTTCACTATTTGCTGACTTGATAGCAGTAGATGGTATAACAGAAGCTATGGACTTAATGGTTGATACTGTACCAGAGATGATTAACAAGCTCAATAAAGTTGATTTCAATGTAGCCAATATTACTCCAGAGAATGCAGCTTTATTAAGAGAAGTAGGTACATTTGTCACAAATGCACAGGCTTTAATTAAGATTGTAAAGGATGCAACCACTACAGAAGACTCTAGATTGAAGTTACAGAATGTGAATGAAGATACAATGAATAGACTCAAGACTCTTAGGAGAAACTTGAATGAAGCTATTAATGGTGATGATAGGTTACTAAGTAATCTTGAAATCAAACAGAGAGAGTTTTATTTAAAATTCCTTGAAGATGCTATGGGTTCCACTTATGTAGAAAGAGCTTCAAGAGTAATCTTTGACTGGAAGAAAGGACAAAGAGGACTTAAGTGGGTTAATGCTGAAAGAGTTCCTATTGAGGATTTACTTAGATACATGGAAAAGGATATTAGTATTCATGAATCAATCCTTGCATCAATGTCTAACAACTCTGATGTAATAGGTCAGCTTGCAGATAGAGCAGTTAAGTTAGCTAATAAATATGCTGATGATATGACTATTCAATCACAAGATAGACTTAGAGGATTGAAGAAAGACTTGCATGATATTGGTGAGAAGAACACTGATATATTCTGTGAAGTTAGCCCAAGAACAGGCAAATTAACAGGTAACATTGTATCAGAGTTTGTATGGGGAGACTATGAAGATGATTGGCTTGCATTCAAGAAAGAAGCAAGAGATAACTTCTATGCTAACAATAACCTTGATGGTAAGTCTGATTTTGAAAAGAGTCTGCTTTGGGACCAGTTCTTCAAACCTCAAGCTAAGTCATGGCATAAACAACACTCCCAGTGGCATATGATTGAGCAAAGATGGTATCCTAATGATAACTATAGAAGTGAGCAATATGCTAGAACTATAGCAGGAACAAGGAGAGAGGGTTGGTTAAATAAATACATGAACCTTAAGAGAGAACTTGATGGCTTCTTGCCTAATGGTAGTACTAATGTTTATAGAATGCCTCAATTCAAAGGCACTACTATGAATAAGATTAGGAATAGAAGAATGACGGAGGGAACTGGCAAAGCTATTAGTTATACTTTGAGAAGAAATATGGCTGATACCTTTGTTGAAGATAGTGAAGATAGAGACTTTGGTAGTGACCAAACCTATAATACAATAGAGGAAGATATGTTCTCTAATCAGCTTGAGTTTGAAAAAGAGAAGTTAAACAGAGTTCCTATCTATGGTATCAATAAGTTAAGAGATACTGGAGAACTTAGTACAGACTTGTTCCAATCTACCTTAGCTTATGCAGGTATGGCTCATACTTATGCAAGTATTTCAAGTATAGCAGGTACTCTTGAGATTGGTAAAGATGTCTTGAAGAGGAGAGCTGTAGGAGGGGTTAAGCCTGAGTCAGAGAGAGATGAAACTTCCAGAGCCTATAAGAGATACCAGAAGTTCTTAGACAAGCAAGTGTATGGCATTAATACTACCAAGATAAAGATTGGTAAGAAAGTTGTGCTAAATAAGATAGTAGGCTTCTTTACTGGTCTTGCATCAAAGTTCTTCTTAGGTGGTAATGTTCTTGGTGGTGCAGTTAATGTTGGTACTGGTAGTCTTGAAATATTCAAAGAGGCTTTAGCAGGTGAATTCTTTAGTGTAAAAGATTGGGAAAGAGCTAATCTAATCTATTGGAAGTCACTGCCATCTAACTGGTTACATGCTGGTGATGATGTTAAGGAAGATAAGGTAAGCTTATTCATTAGACAGTTCAATACTCTTAATGAAAATAAGAAGAAAGAAAGAGAATACTTCACCAATAAATCTAAATGGGTTAAGTTAAATCCTGTTGGTGAGAATCTATTCTTACCTTATAAATGTGGTGAGCACTACATGCAGACTATGGCCTTCTTAGCATTAGCTAATAAGACTAAGCTAGTAGATGAAAATGGTAATCCTATTTCATTATACAATGCTTATCAAGTAGTTCCTATAGATGAAACTAAACCTGAATTAGGTAAGACTTTAGCTATGAAGCAAGGTGTTAAGTATATTGATACTGAGACTGGTGAGCTAAGAGAATGGAGTATAGATGATGAGTCTAGATTCATGGATAGAGCTAGAGAAATTAATAATAGAATGCACGGTATCTACAACAATGCAGATAAAGTAGCTATTCAACAGAATGTCTATGGTAATGCTTTGTTAGCCATGAGAGGGTATGCTTTAGGTATGATACAAAGAAGATTTGGTGTTAGTACTTATAGTGTAGCTTTAGGTGGGGAAACAGAAGGCTCTATGAGAACTCTTGCTAAGGTAATTGCATCTACATTCACTGATAAAGGTGGATTTGGTCTAACAGCTAGAGCTATCCTAACTCCAGTATCTAAGACTACTCAACAAAGGATGCTTGATGCTGGCTTCTCAGCTAATCAGTATTATAATATGAGAAGAAACTGGGCAGATATGGCAGTTATTGTAGCACTAACTTTACTTAAGATGCTAAGTGCTAAGCCTGATGATGACGATGATGAAGAACCTGACCAAGCTATGGGTTTCCTGTATTATGCAGCTAGTAGATTATATAGTGAACAAGCTGCTTTCAATACTCCTTGGGGGTTTGTTAAAGAGTCTCTAGTAGTTACTAATATATCACCAGTTGGCTTTAGTTTGGCTACTGACTTAGTTAATATAGTTACACTATTTGCTACTCAAGAGGAGTATAAGTCAAGTGGAGGTACTTATGAGAAGGGTGATTTGAAATGGGTACACAAAGTTGAGAGAATGCTTCCCTATTGGAGAAGCTACTTAATGATGCAAAATCCATATCAAGCAGCACAGAGTTACCAGTATGGTAGAGCTAATCTTACCAAGTAATAAAACACAAAAAGAGCTAGAGGTTAATCCCCCTAGCTCTTTTTTTTTATCTTAGTTATACTTAACTCAGACATTCTTTCTGATGTTGCTTCTCATCCTCAGTCATGCTATTCCAAGATTCCTTGGTATATCCTAACTGTATAGCAGCTTGCCTAACATCATCACTAATTGACTCCCAGTTATTAGCTGATGGAGTAACTAGGTTACCTTTCTTAGCTGGCTTAGCAAATCTATTCTTAACTCTACCCATCTTAAGACCAAGGTTCTTGTTAACTACAGTCTCTGGTTCAACTATTTCAGTCTTCTCAACCTCTACACCTGCTGGTAACATATCAGTAATCATTTGCTTCTCACTATCAGTAAGTTTATCATATTGAATATTTACATCAGTGAATGGTACCGAACCTACTTCTTCGAGAATAGGTTTAGAGTCTTTGTACTCTTTACCATTAGCAAGTAGTTGGTTTCCTTCACTAACTTCATACTTGGTCTTTCCATCTCTAAATCCTACAGGAGCAGGATAGGTAACATTAATAGGTATAATGTTAAGTGAGGCTACCTTAATACCATACTTATCTTCAATGAACTTCTGATACATTGAGACTTGTTTAGCATACTTCTTTCTCTTTTCTTCACTTATACCGCTTCTATTAGTCTTCATATCAAAGATATGAAAGTTACCTTGAGCATCATAAGCAAGTAAGTCAAGAGTTCCAGCAACTGGTACTTCATGTACCTGACCTTGTGTATCAGTTACTTTAACAGTTCCTGTAACAGTAACATCCCTTGGAATTACTGTAAGACCTTGAGCATCAAGGTAGTTCTTAAGACCTACTAACTGGTTAGCAAAAGCTCTCCATTCTGCTTGAGTAACATTAGGATAATCATATAAGTAGTCATTCAATAACTTACCATCTTCTCCAGTAAACTCACCTGCAAAGAAGTCTCTTACAAACTCATCTACAGAAGTACCTATATTAGTTGAAGGTGTAATCCAAGGACTATTAGGGTCAAATCTTTCACCAGCTAGTTCATCAGCTTGAATGATAGAAGTAACTCTAGCATATCTTCTTCCTTCTTCATCAACATAACCAGAATTATCATCAGCTAATCTAATAGATTTACTATCTTCAACTATTCTATTAGCTATATCTCTAGCCTTATCAACAGCAGGATTAGATACAGGTTTAACTTCACCCTGTAATACAGCACCAGACTCACTATCAACTATAGCATTACCTACTTTCACTTGGTCAGTAGCTGTAATGACTGGAGTATCAATTGGTTTGCTAGTTGTAGCATTAACCTGATTAGCAACTACTGGTGTAGGTGATGGTGTTCTGCTACCATCTTGCTTGAATGGGCTATTAATATCAATACCTCTGATAGTGTACTTCAATGAAGTTCTACTTGATTCAAGTATGTTATCATCAAATATATCACTAGCATTTCCTAATCTAGCCTTTCTAGCACCCTCAGACTCACCTTCTTTAGCACCAAAGTCATTATAATTAACTTGCCACTTAGCAAATGGTTGAGTACCCTCATATCTAAAGTTACCACCATCAATGAACAAGTTCTTAATAGCTTGAGCTTTAGTTTCATCAGTCATTGTGCCATTAGTTACATTGGCTAAAGGTATAGTACTAGCACCATTAGTTAAAGCTAATTGATACATTCTATTACCTTCAAGCATCTCTTCTGTAGGAGTAAGTACATATTCATATCCTTTAGGAATAGTAATATAGTTACTTAACTTCTTAGTCAGACTTTCACCTAATGTCTGCAACTTAGATGCACTTTCACCTACTGGTACTAACACCCCATTCTCTCTTTTGAACCTAGCATCATCACTAAAAGGCTTCTTCTTGAAGAACTCTTCAAGTGTCTTTCCATATCTATGAAGTCTACTATTAGCTTTTAGTATTTCTTCTGGAGTTCCCTCAGTTAATACTTGAGCCATTGGTTTACCTGCTCTAGAGAAGGAGTTTTGAGGAGTTGTTACATATAACTCAAACTCTTGTTCTCCCCCCTTCATATTAGGTGTGAAATAAGCTAAATGTATTCTTTCACCCTTAGCATCTTGTGCAACTCTTCTGATATTAGGTAAGATACTGCTCTTGAACTTTCTATAAATAGACTGTCTTTCTTGTATAGGCAAGTTAACATCATTCATCTTAGCTCTGGACTCAGCATCCATATCATTACTCATGATAGTATGTATCAAAGTATTAGGAGTACCTGCCTTAGTATGCTCAGGTGGATTAGCTCTTACATAACCATTGGTTGTAATAACCTTGCCATCTTTATCCTTCAATAAAGTACCATCTTGCTGAGTTAAACCAGCCAATCTAACTGGTTCCATTCTAGCTGCACCTTGTGAATTAGCACTTGTTCTTGGCATAAAACCAATAGGCTGGTACTTCTTATCACCTATAATAATAGGACCATTACTATCTTCTACAACTGCCATTATAGGGAGATGGTCACTTTCATTATAAGCTTCCCCCATTTCTTGTTTAACACCTGCTATAATAGCGGGGTCTGCAACAAACATGATAGGAGTTTTAGGAGTAATATGACCTTTTCTAAGATAGTCATTCATCTTAAAGTTCTTAGATGCTTGACCTACAACAGATTGAGGATGTCTATCAACATCAGCAGTTGTTATCATACTGTTGTTTCTTCTCTCTTCATTTACTGTTGAAGGTGTTTCAGCTCTTTCAACTTTAGTAGTAGAAGTCTCAGATTTAACTTTCATCTTAGCTGCAACCTGCTTTAATAATGATGATGCTTTATCATTATTATCTCCACCTTGTTGTACTTGTGCCTGTAGCTGATTAGCCTTAGCCATAATAGCTTCACTTAAATCAGTAGGAGTTTCATACTCACTATCTCCAAGTTCATCTATAATTTGAGTGGCTTGCTCTTTAACATCATCATAAATACTTGAAGAGTTATCAATAATAGATAGTCCTGTCTGCACGCTATTAGCTACTTCTTCATTACTGTTAACCTTGTACTTGTCAACTAAATCAGTTGTAGGTGTATCTGTTGTAGACTCTGGTGCTACTCCTCTAGCTAAATCTGGATTACTTTGAATATCACCAAAGATTCCTGGTTTAGCAGGTGCAGAGGTATCTTCTTTAAGGTTTTTATCAGCAGCCATTTCAGGATTCTGTTGTATTTGACCAAAGATACCAACTTGTACAGGAGGCTTAGATGCTTCTGTAGTTGTAGGAGCCACTTCTACTGGCTTGTTAACAACTTCAACTTCATTGATGTTCTTAGTATGCTCACCTATTATATCATTGTAAGTCTGTACAATCTCCTCTATACTTGCAGGAGTTAATTGCATATCACTAGGCAATCTACCATTAACTTCATCAATATAGTTAAGCAAAGCAGGAGTACCATTCTCATCTTGTGCAGTAAGTGCAGCTAATGCTGTAACATCAGTTGGACTAACACCTCTATCAACTAAGAATTGCATAGTAGTCATTATGACATTTCTATCATTCTCATCAAGTTCTTTGAACTTATCATTAGAATCTAACTGGTCAAACATACCCTCAAGGTTCTTATTATCTTCAAGGTATCTCTTGTAGTTTTCATTCTCACTAAGTATGTTTCTGATAACCTGTCTTTCTCTTACATCAGATTCTCTATATGCTTTATCTAATCCTTTGACAAAAGTAGCATAGTCCTGTACTCCATTCAAGAATTCATACTTCTTCTTTGTATTATCATCAGCAACTTGTTGCTTGATTCTATTAACAAAAGCATTAAAGCTTGCAGGGTTACTAAGTATGCTGTTATATTGAGTTAAATAAGCTTGTTGAGCCAAGTTAATTCTACCAGCATCTTGTACCTTATCCATGAAATCATTGTATTGTAAAGTACCTTCTCTTATTACATTATCTATAATAGATTGTTGTTCTTCACTATACTTATTCTTATTCTCAGGGTTAAGGATGGTAGCTCTATCTGTGGGATTAAGCTGCATTATATCAGTTTCACTAAGTACAGGATTACCCTCAATAGTCTCACCTACTTTAGCAATAGCTTCAGCTTGCTTTTCTAAAGTCTTTAAGGCTACTTTCTTAGCTCTAAGAGTCTCAGTTTCTTTTACTCCTAAGTTCTTTCTACTATTAATATTAGCTATATCAGTCTCTAATTCACCAATCTTTTCTCTCAGTTTCTGATATTCAGAATGAGCTTTACCTAATGAACCATAGTTAATTAACAAATCTCTCTGTGTGTCACTAAGGCTACTTGAAGTAGTAGGATTAATAGAGATGCTACTAATTTCATTCTCAAGCTGTGTAGCTCTTTCTCTCCATGAATCAACACTTAACTTACCATAAATAAGAGCTTGTTTAGTATCTTCATCAGCAGCATTACCTAACATCTTATCAATACTTTCAGATTCTGTAGCTATCTTGCTCATAGTATCAAGAAGTCTATTGCTATTCTTCTTTATAGTAGAAAGTATCTGAGAATCATCTTGTTCAATATCTCTGTTGTTAGGTGCATTCTTGAATTGTTGGACTAAAGCTTGAGCTTCTTCTGAACCTTCTTCAAGGTTAGCAGTTCTAATCAAGTCCTGCATAAATGAGTTATAATAGTCTGTTCCTCTTAGTTTCTCAAGAGTCATAACATCATTAATAGTCTTACCTAATTCACTGTTTCTATAGTCAAATTCATCATTTCTACCTGATGCTTCATCCATAGATTTAGCCCAGTTAAGAGTACCAACCAGTCCATCATACTTAGATTTATTAGCTGGGTCTTGTATCCAATCAGTCATTATACTTGCAGCAGTTGACCTTTCTTCACTAGCTTCTTTTTGCTCTTGAATAGCTTCCCATATAGGATTTCTATATGTAATAGGAGACCTTCTCATAGCATAACTAAGATTAGACTCATCCTCTCTTCTGATAGCAGGACCTCTTCTATTATTAATAGTAGGAGTACCCATACCAGAGGCTAAAGCACCATAGATACCAGAGAGAATAGTCTCTTTATCTATCATTGCATCACCTGCTGCTCTACTAGCTGCAAAGAAGTCATTAGCAAGAGATTCATCTACTGCATCCTTACCATCACTTTTATACTTATTAGTAATAAAGTTCTGTAGATTATACTCAGCACCACCTCTTGAAAAGGCATCAGATACACTTTGAAGATATTCCTCAGTGAACTCACCAGCAGGTTCTTGAAGTACATTAAGTACTTTACCTATCCTTCCATAAGAAGGAACCACTCTACCTGCTTCTACTCTAAAGTCTTGTGGTGTAAATAACCTACCTAACCTACTTCTTCTCATAGCTTCTTGCACAGAAGGAGTTTGAAGACCAGCTTTTAGTGTCATGTTAAGAGCACCATTAATCATGGAGTTAAGACCCATGTTATATACACCTGCCTTAGCTGCATTTACCTCTGCTTTCTTAACAGCTTCCTCATATCTAGGAGCATAACTATCATAAATATCTTTATATAGTTTCTCCATAGACTTTGCATCCTGTGGATTATAGCCTTGTCTGCTAAGTTCTTCGGGGTTCTGTAATCTCTTATTGAACTCATCATTAACTGCCTTAGCTTGTGTTTCAGCAATCATTTGCTTAGCATCATCAAGGAACTGTATCTTAGTATTAAGACCTTCACTTACCCCTTCAACAGTACCAACCATTGCAGGAATAAGGAAAGCATTAGTCTTTTGTTGTACTTGTTGGAGTCCTTTAAGTATAGTATTAACCTTTTCAAGGTTAGTTAAAGCACCTGCCCTATCAGCAGCCATAGTCAAACCTTTGGCACCTTGAAATGCCTTACTTGATATAGAAGAAAGACCAGCACCAGTAAGCATAGATGCTATTGTAAAACCTTGCTGATTAATAAGTTCTGGTATAGTATTGACACTAAGTAAGTTATCAAGAATAGTACCTTGTTCCTCAGCTTGTGTTCTAATTACTGGTATGTTAGACATACCACCATTCTCTTTAGCTTCTTGAATATTAGCATCAAATAAGCTGCCATACTGCATTACATCATTGCCATATCTAGTCCAACTATTATCTATAACATGGTCCATGAAATCAAAGAAAGCATTATCAATGTCTTCATTTCTTTCATCACCAACATAGTCAATAGCACCTTTAACCATGCCAGCAGTACCTATTAAAGCACCTGCTGTTTGAGCACCCATACCCTTAAATCCATTCCAGAACTTCTCAAATACACTTTGGTTCTTTGATGCAGTATCTTGCATCTTCCTTCTAAGTATATTATTAGCTTCCTGCTCTCCATAAGCAGCCTTAGCAGCATTGTATTCTGCTGCTATCTTATACTTCTCTTCATCAGAGAAAGGCAAGTATTCAGTGTTCTTGTATCTCTTATAATAAGGAGATACATTATTAGCTATCTTATCAAATTCATCAAGGGCCTTTCTACCTCTAGCAGGCCATTGGTTATAAATACTATCAAGCTTAGTTGCTTCTTCTTGAAATTGTTGACCCTGCTCAAAGGCTTTACCAATAGCTTTAACTTGTTCCTCATCAGTATGTTCTGCTTCTAGAGGCTGCATCTTAAACAAGTCTTCATTGTATAGACTATCTCTTTGTTCAGGAGTATAATTCTTAATTATATTATAGTCTGACCTATTACCAAACTTCTCCTTGAACTTGACATTTCTATACATTCTTTCAGTCTGGTCAGGAGTAAGCCCCTTTATCTTAGTGGAATACTCCTTCTCCCAGTTCTGTCTATCTTGAGCTGTTAAACCCTTTAGTCCTTCTAATCCTTCCATATTATAATCCTGTATTTACATCAAAATTGATACTATCAGCTACTTGTGGAGTAGCTGGAGCTGCTATAGGTGCTTGAGGTATATTTTGCTTAGGCATTAATACATAATCATAGTCACCTGCTGCTCTACCAGTAGAAGCTTTCACTCTAACTACATCATATAAATCTAAGTCTATATTTTGTTCTTTAGCTACTTTCAACATTTCATCAAGAGCACCCTTAGGTATTTCATTGTAGTTAGTTACTATATCATTGACATTCACATTGTCAAGAGTATAGTTACCCCATGTAGATGCAGCATTACTTCTAGTCATACCAAACCAAGTACCTTTTACATCTTCTCCCTTTTCACCTGTTCTCCATTTACCATTGGTATTAGCAATGATAATAGGCTTATCACCTCTCTTAGCTGCATCTTTAACTCCTGCACCTGCTATTCCACTATTACCAGCATAGTTTTCAACTCTACCATCTGGATATATTCTAAGTGCCTTTCCACCACCAATTACTCTGATTACAGAACCATCTTGAAGAGGAATAGTACTCTTATCTTTAGCTGCTTGTTCTTTAGCTAAGTTAAATCTTTCTTTCTCCATCTCTAATCTAGCAGACTCAGCAGGACTCATATAACCTCTATTAGCTTGAGTATCATATCTCTGAGTACCAATAGCATCATATAGACCAGCATTAATATAGTCTCTAGCTCTTGATTGAGTAGCTTGGTCCCATGTATCAAGACCAGATTCCTGCCATATAGTATCAGCTACTTGCTTCAATTCTTTAGGAGCATTAGGGTCATTCATTATAGTCTGCATAACCTGTTGAGGACTATAACCAAGCTGCTGCATTTGTTGAAAGTACTGCCCACCAAGTATAGATGAATACTGAGGATTATCTTGAATAGTCTTAGCCAAGTTCTGAGCCATTGTACTAGCTCTCTTAGTTAATTCTGAGCCACTGATAGTATTATAAGTAGCATTAGGATTATTCAATAAATCATCAATAGATGCAGTACCATAATTAACATCAAACATTAAAGAAGGGTCTCTTTGGATAGCTTCTCTTTGAGCCTTAGTTAACTCTTCTCTCTTACTTGCAGCTAATTCAATAGGAGTTATTTCACTAGCATATCTTCTCTTCATATTTAACAAACCTCTTCTACTTTCTGGTGTTAAACCTTGTCTGGCTAAGAGGTCTGCTTGTTTAGTCAAGTCATCTGCATAGGCTTTATATTGTGCATAAGCTACAGGACTAGTTTGCTGGTCAGCTAACTTATCCCACATACCTGCCTTTGCAGACATCTCTCCTAAACCTTCTTCAATAAGCTTGTGTTCAGTATCTGCTCTATCTACAGGAGCTATCATTTGCTCATAGCTGAATGGTTTAAATTTTGAACCAATTCTTAATATCATAACAATCCTCCCTTACTCTTCTTTTTACCTTTATAGCTAGTCTGACCTTTTCTATTAATCTTGTATTTTCTAGATGGGTCAGCATTAATCATATTCCTCATAAATTCTTCCTGACCTATACCACCTAATGAATCTAAGAAGTTAGTTAAATTTGCACTTCTAGCTTCATCTGCAATGGTCTTAGTAGATTCCCTCATACCAGCAGCTTGCATTATAGCTCTAAGCTTCATTTCTCTGTTCTGTTGGTTCATACCAGCAGCTCTAAGTGCAGACTCACTATTATATTGATTAGTACCTCTATTAAAGGACTCAACTCTTTCTCTTTGAGCTAAGTTATATTCCTCAGCTTGTCTTGCTAAATCACCTATGCTTTGACCATAGTTATAATCAGCAGCAAGTATTCCAGCCTGAGCATTTAATCTATTACCTCCTGATGTATTTTGTAAAGCTCTTCTAGTAGCTGATGATTGTTGATTGAGCTTATTAATGTAAAAGTCTCTATCAAATGGATTATAAGATAGATAGTTACCAATAGGTTCAGCTTCAATAGTAGGTAATCCGCTTACTGCATCTACAATCATATCAGCATTACTGTAATCTGGTTTATTAGTCCATCCAAATAGGTCTGATATTACTCCAACACCAGCACCTAAAGCAGGTGCATATCTAAGAGCATCTAATCCTATACCTTTTCTAGTACTAGAAGGTTGAGCATCATTAGGCTTAGTATCTGCATCTCCTTGAGTAGCCACATAGTCTTCCCATGTAAAAGGTGAGTCATCTAATAAAGTTGGGTCCCAATCAGTATCACCACCATAAGCAAACTGTCTTCCTTCTGTCTTAGCTTCCTTTATAGCTTTAACTTCTTCTTGAGCCTGCATTAACTTAGACATATTTGCAAGTAAACCTCTCCTAGCAATAGGGTCATAAGGTCTTTCTTTAGGCTCTTTATTAATCTTTTCAGCTATAGAAGCAAAGGTATTATCCTTGTATTTAGATGGAAGATTAACTGATTTAAGTAACTCTTCACTAGGATGTAATCTATTACTAAACACATAATCATTGAAGATTACTTCACCTTCTTCAACTAAATTAGGTTGACCATCAGGTGCTACACCCATTGGCACACCAGTTAAAGGATTCTCTTCATGGCTTCCACCCTCACCTACTACTGTAACTCCATCACTAAATACTCCACCATTAGTTAGAGCATCTGGGTGAGTAGTTAAAGAGTCATAAGCTCCTGTATATAAAGTACCTATAGGTGCATAGTTTTCATCATAACTATACCCCATGTAACCACCATCTGCGTGCCACTTTCTTGCATTAGCTGCAAATGTAGCTCTCTTTCTTACAGCAGGTGAACTACTTCTTTTACCTTTAGCTATGCAAGCAGAAGTAACCTTTCCACCACAGTATTTAGTAAACTTACCTCTATTAGCTTTCTTAATATGAATACCACCTCCATCTTTGAATGTATTCATAGGTGAAACAGTTAAAGTTTGCTCTTGAGCAGGTGCAATAGCATTTTGAATATTAGAACCTAAGCTGCCACCAATTATAGAATTAGTATTAAATAACTCTCCACCAAAAGCCTTCTTTCTAAGTGAAGGGTACTTAGCTAATACCTTAGCTCTAACACTACTATCACCATGAAGTCCTGCTAATCTAAGTGCATCTCTGGCATTAGCCTTAGTTGGTATAGGATAGCTTCTATGTGGACCTGCAAAGTCATCAGCAGGAACCATTGGATATGGTTTCTTCTTGGAACCATAGTCCTTATCTCTGGATAAGTTGCCACCCTTTGCAAAGTAATCTACACCAAACTCTGATACTTCAAATGAGTTGGGCATAGATGGCATTCTGAATTTACTCATAGCATCTAATTGTTTATTGTTTAAAGCTTTAGTAGCCAATTCATAGTCAATAGCACCTCCCCCAAGCACACCACCAAATGCTGAGTAGTTAGCTAATAGATTGAAGTCATTCTGTTTATCTATATTATCAGCTCTAAGTTCAAATGAACTCATTGCTCTTTCATTAGCTTCTTTAGCTTGTTGATTAAGTTTCTTAGCTTTCTTCTTAGCTTTTCTGTTACCAGTAAACCAACCTGCAAGTGAGGAACCTAAGCCTACTACACCTCCTACAATAGCACCAATTGGACCACCAACAGATGCTCCAGCAGCAGCCCCTTGACCAGCAGCTCCAATAGTATTAGTAATTCTCTGACCAGTACTTCCACCTCTAACATCCTTCCATGTATAGTCATCTTTAGATTTGTTCCAAGAACCCCATTCACTCATAAGTTCATCGTTTGATGATGCACCTACTACCATATTCTTTTGAGCTTTAATACCTTCTTCTTGAGCACTAGTATCAGCTATCTGAGCATTAGATAGACCTGCATTTACTATAGTTCCAACAGAGGAACCTATACCCCCAATACTACCCATATTAAATCCACCACCTCCACTGGCAGAAGTACCAACTGATTGCATTCCTACAGAACCTGATGCACCTCCTTGACCTAATGTAGTAATCTTAGATAAGTCAGTTGTATTAGCTAGGGATGCAAGACTGCCAACTGGCCCTCCATCTGCAAATATATTTAATGGTCTATTCTTTCTTCTTATAATTCTCTTGTTAGCCATAGCATATCTTTAATTTGTTGCAAATATAAGTAAAGTTATTGAGATTACAAAGCCTTTAAATAAAAAAGAAAGGGTAGACAACTAAATTAGTTTATCTACCCTAACTATTATTATACAAAGTAATGTATTGTCATATCATGGAACACTGTTCTATATGTATTAGGTGTTTCAGTTGATAGTTTAACATATGCCCAAGTATTTCTAATTCTATCTCTATTATTAGCTGGAATACCATTAATAGGTGTATTAGCTCTTGGTATATTAGCTCTCCATATCCTGAACTTTCTCTTTAAAGGAGAAGGTCTTCCATTTAAGTCAGTTAATGTTACTCTACCATGTTGATACTCATTATATACATCAAGTGTATCATAAGTTTTAGTAGGAGCAAGGTTATCACCATCATAAGCATCAGCTCTAAATTCAACAGTATTGAATATCTTATCAGCAGGCTCATCAGCATTAGCTACTACAGTAATACTATAAGGTTTATACTGACCAAAGAACATGTTGTAATCACCATTAAACTGTTGCCATAGTTTGTTGTTATTGAAAGCATAGAATTCACTGCCTACATTAAACATAGCTGGAACCTTTTCATAACTCATGAAAGAAGTAAACTGACCTATTAACTCTGAGTAACATAGACACCAGTTGTTATTAACAAAGTACACATCATTGTTATTCTTATCATAGAATCCTCTAAAGTTCTCATAAGTAACAGGGTTCCAGTTTATATGAGTATTATTTTCATTAACCCATTGTCTCATACCAAGACTATCTGAGATTGACTTCACTTCTCCATTAAACAGATACATTGAATTAGTTTCATTATCAATGAAGTAAAGACCAGAAGGAGACTCAACTATAGACCACTTATTACTACATCCTATAGTATTGCTAACATATCTCTTACCACTAACTTTCATACCATTAGTGATTTCAATAGGCATACCATCAGATGCAGGTATCTGTACTCTTGAGTTAAATAAGATGTTACTGAATCCTTTTCTTTGGAAGCAGAATATCTCATTGTTATAAGTATTCAATGATATTACTTCACCCTTATCTCCATCAAGGTCTAGAGTAGATGCCATAGTAATATTAGTCCAAGTATCAATAATGCTACCTAATTGCTTCTCCTTAGTCCAAGTAACTGTATTAGGGAAGTAGTTTAGGTTAAACTTACTATGATTGATACCTCTATAGTTAAAGAAGTTATTCTTCTGACTATACACCTTGTTTACTTTGTTGAAGTTTTCAGGAGTCATTGTCAAGTTATTGAGCTGACCTCTATTTCTATCATATCTACCTTCAATGTTTACTCTTGTCTCACACATGAATGATACAATCTCAGTAACACTATTCTGGTCCTCAAGGGTATAAGAGTATGTCTTAAGACAGTCATATCTTTCAAGAAAAGTATCACCTTCTGTATATGTAAGGCTAGCATAACTTACAGGAGTTCCATCTGCATTAAGAAGATTAATAGGCTCTCCACCAGGAAGCCATATATTATTCTCAAATGCTTCTTCTGTCTGACCACCAAATCTATTAGTAATATTATCATTATATAACTCTGCAAGATATAAGTAACTATAGTTATTATCCGTTAGGTTACTTGTATATTCAGAGATTACATCTTGAAATACACCATCATTTATCTGAGTCTCACTTTCACTAATAGATTTAGCTGTAGGATTCCAGAAGAAGTGATTAATACCTCCTTTAGTTACATTAGCATCATTAACATTCCAATAGTCTGTATAGTCAGTCTCTCTATTAGTAGGCATTACTATCTGTCTGCCATCAGTAGCATAGTTTAATGCAAATACAGCATGAGGAGTTGATTTATACTTCATTCTTACAGCATCAGTACCATTAGGTACTTCTGTAAGAGTAGCACCATCACTTCGCTTTACAAACTGTATAGGGAATGTACCTCCAGTAAACAGTTGATGAGCAAGAGATTCAGCAGTATTAACACCAGTCACAACTATAGGATAACCATTCTTTCTATTGAATTCCTCAGTTTTTGGGCCATCAGAGAAATCAAATGTAAGTGAATAAGCATCATCAACTCTAGTTGCTGCAATTACTTTATCTACATTACCATAATAGTTCAAATCTCCAAGATTTGAGTTAGCAGGGGCTGGTATTCTTACTAAAGATTGTTCATTTGAGTTGAATATACTAACACCAGTAATGCCAGTGTGAGTTGCATCATTAGCCTTATATGCCAGCCAAGGCTCATTAAAATATTTTGAGAATGAGGAGAATTTCAAGTTAGAAATCTTCTTCTTATCAAGCATTGCAGTTCTAGAACCCTCAGTAACAGGACCTTGATTATTTAGAGAACCATTTCTATGCCAAGCATATACAAAGAATGATTCTGTATATCCGTGGTCATCATCTACATTCTTCATATTAGTCATCTTATCAAACCAGAATGCACCAGAGATAAGATTCTTCAATCCATGATATGAATTATTCTCAGAACCTATAGTCTCCTTATAGAATCCCATCTTGCTTGTATCATTAGCAGGAGTTGAGGTCTGTATATCTATTTCAGAAGCATTAGCTGTAATAGGTACTACACCTACTATTCTTAGCTTAAGACCTGATGAATCTAAGTTCTGAACTCCTTCATCAAATTCAATATCTGGTGAATGAAGTGTAAGTATATTCTGGTCTACAAAGAAGTATTCAGCATGACTTGCTGTATAACTATTCAACTCAGAACCTTTACTAGCAGTATATGGACCAGCAGGTGTATTAGCTATACATTGTATCTCAGCATTTCTTTCCCAGTTGTTAGGAACTGGTTTATTATGTCTGAACTCAGCCCATGCCCCTTTGTTAACTATATCAATAAGAATAGTCTTTGCTGATGGAGTTCCTTGGTCTATAGTAAGATTCACATTCTTATTACTGATTACTGCTGCCTTAGACTTATCATAGTCTCCAAATAAAGTATCAATACCATTCCAGTTACTCTTATTTCTTTCAATATCAAATGCTAGATTAGGTCTTGCAAACCATGAAGATTGTGCAAAAGGTGAATTGCCAAATCTATCTCCTATATTGTAAACAGTAGGACATAGAATACCTTGTGCAACTACTTCTCTATCTATAAGAGTAGGATATACTACTACACCTCTAGCTCTTATGAAACCTTGTGCAACTACCTTATTGATTATATCAGAGTTTAATGAATAACTAGCTTGAACAGTTGTTAAAGCACCATTATAAGATGGTGATATTCCATATCCCATGCCTCCTGAGGCTGGTCCATTATAAGCATCATTAATCCATATTGGTTCTGACCACTTACCATTCTTATACTGAAATTGTACACCAAATCTGTACCACTCAAGATACTTGAAGGATTTAATCTTAGAGCCTAGGTATAGGCTATTCTTATAAGGATAATATCCTGCTGTTCTTACATAGTTACCTACATATCTTTGATTAAAGCTAATATTACCACCTTTAATAGAGTTAATAATATCAGGTCCAACTAGCTTTCTCTTTATATCAGCATTACCTAAAAATAGTGTATTATCCTTTTGAGTCATAGTACCAAATACTACTTCTTCACCTCCTACATATAGAAGTTCAGTAGGGTCAACACTGGTTCCAATAGTGCCATTATCAGTATAAGTAAGTGTCTCACCTGCTCTTACATTAGCTGCATTAATAGGCAAATCAACTACATTTAATACATTAGGAGTAGCATCTATACTTGCTCTATGTATTGAATACACTCTTATATAATCAAATCTTGTATCAGGATTAGCTATAGTAATAGTGAAGCTGTTACTAACTTTCTCTTCTGGTGAAGCTCCTCTACTTGCAAAAGAAATATACTGTATAGGGGAAGTATAGAATATGTTACTCTCTTGACCATACTTATTATAGTATGTAAAAGCATATTGTATAACTCCAGAGGAGAAAGAACCACTAGCTAAGTCATCTCTTACTACAGTTACAGTCTCTTTTAATTCAAGGTCCTGTACAAAGTCAAATGAACTATCATTCCAACTTCCACTAACAGTGCTATCAGCTACAATGTTTATAACTCTAGACTGATTTAACCCATCTATCCAATATACTTTCTGTATGTTATCATTCTCATATACACTGATATTCTCAATAGGATTATTGACATTAAAGTTCAAGTTACCTTCATAAAGAAGCTTGCCTTCAAAGTAAGTCTGCTTATTCTCCAGCCTATATATCCTATCCTTATCACCAGTAGTAAACAAAGTAACATAGTTATTCAAGACATTATATCCTATGAGAGTACCTAGCACTTGAAGAGGATTACCATTAGAAGTGAGGATGGATAACTCAGAATTCCCTCTTTCATTAGTAACTGTTAGTAGAGTTGAGTTATCTCTTGCAGTTATTCTAATGTTCTTACATTCATATGCAAACTCTGGATTGAACTTTGAGACTGTTAAGTCTCTAGTCATACCTTTAATTATATGTTGTTCTTGTTTAAGCATAATCTTTATCTTTGGTCTTTCCAATACTCTCTATTACCTAGAGGCTTAAAGCCTTTTCTAAACTCATTGGTTCTAGGTAATAGTTGATTCATCATATTACTAATAGCTTCCATTTCACTAACAGAAGGCAGAATGAATTCAGTGTTAAGTTGTCCAACTTTCCACGCATATTCTTGCTGTACATTCTGCAATACTGCTGGTGCTATTTTACCCATATCAAACTGAATAGTGAACCATTCTTTCTTTATATATAACTCTAGTGCTTTAAGGAATATAGAGTTATCAGGTATCATAGGTAATCCTTCTTCATCTACTGGAATAGCTCTATATGCTATAGCTATCTTACCTTCCTTAAAGGAAGTATATATGATATTACCTTGTGTCTTAAAGGTTCCTTCTTGTCTCATTATAGGTTTCTTTTCATCATGTATCAGGTGAAAAGTATCAGTAGTAGCTCTAAGTGAGATGTTATTCTTTACATCCTTTACTTGTCTTATAGCTATTAAATCACATGGTAAAGAAGCTCTATAATTATCAATATCTACAGTTACTACCTTATCAAGATATATAGGAGGTAAACCTAAAGTTCCTATAAAGTCTATAGTATATTGTATAATTGCTTCAAAAGTCAAATCTATCATTAAAGGATGTCTAGTTAATCTATCTGCGATAATGCGAAGATTTATATAATTTATCTCATTTACCATATTTGTATCTCCATTTACTATTTAATGTTTTGTTTCTAGTACCTCTACAGCATTCTGTTATCTTAGAAGCTGCACTTTTGCTTTTACTGTAGAACTTTGCAGCATCTATAGCAGACCTAAAAGTTTTAATTATATTAAGGTTATCATCAAGTTGTTCTACAGCTTTACAATAGTTATCTCTTGATTTAGACCTTCTTTCAAATCCTAGATTATCTCCAAGTTTAGTGCCTATATGAGCTAAACTTATCTTATATCTATGCTCTTTACTAAGACTCTTATCATAGAAAGGATGATTAATTCCAGAATTAGACTGACTGATTTTCATTCTAGTTTCTATTGATAAAGATTTCCCTTTATTCAGTTTACTAAGTTTCTCTTTTGTCGATTCTCTCATAGGTATCCCTTTATTTGGGGATACTCTACCTTTAAGAGATTTCCTTAACTTCATTAATGTTATTTCTGAGTGCTTATACCCAGTCATACCATCTCCACCATCAGTTATATTGTAAGATATTCCTAAGTTCTTATAATGTCTTATTAAGTCTACTTCTAAGCTTTTAGCCTTCACCTCAAGTAGGTTAGTAAATAACACCTCATGTTTTATATTATCCCAACCATACTTTACAATAGCATTATAGAAAGATTTGCAGTTAATATAACCCTTACCTTTATTCCATCTCTTCTCTATAGGTTTAGATGTAATGCCTATATACACCTTCCCTGATGGGGATATATGCCTGTACACAGTCCAAATTTTAGTCATATCTTTTATTTTTATCTAGGTACATTGCTTCAATCTTTCTATCTTTAATGTTCTGCTTAAGCCTTTTCTTTAGCTCTCTATTAACACTAAACTCATAGAATGACTTATTGATATAGTTAGCTTTACCTCTGTTATAATAGACTTTAAATATCTCTTTCTCTTCTACTTTAATAAGAGTCTTAGCGTTGAAAGATTCTTCATCTTCATACCATAATTTAAGAGTTCTATCCCAGTCAATAGGCAGGTTAGTTACTAAGTTACCTTTAGCATCTAACCTAATTTCCCCTGCTGTCTTTCTTATCTCAAGTCTTCCCATTCTATAAGGCAAAGTTACTTCTTCACCATTTACTAAGTTATCAGCTAGTAATTCATTAACTCTTCTAGTAATAGAGAAGTACTGAGATTCAGTTAATCTATACCCAGTACTACCATAGCCATTCTTTCTATAATGCTTGTAACCATCATAGATACCCAATGACCCTCTGATTTTGTGAGTTCTTGGCTTATCTACCTTTAGTATGCTATGTCTAAACTCTTCTAGTGTCATTACTTCTTAGGATTTAGGTCAGACATATCATCATCAGCATTGTTCTCCTTATCTTCTGGCATAAACTCTGAACTTCTTAATTCCTTAACTACAAGCTCAATAAGAGGAGGAATTAGAGAAGCTTCTAAAGGAAACTCAGCATCAAGTAACTCACATATTCTACCATTTTCATCACATTGTAATCCAAAGGTTTCCTCAGCATTCTCAAATAAAGCTGTTATTCTTACCTTTTCAAGGTAGAGATATTGAGGGTTGCTAGACTTGAAGTATAGATAGTTATCTGGTGCCAGAGAGCAATAGATTATATTATTCAAATACTTGTTATACCCTACATACTTCATTCTATCTCTACTTACATAAGTTATCTCACCTTGGTAATAGTCCACTGGATATACTCTTGGTTGTTTAATTCCCATCATATATGGGATTTTATTCTTAGACCTTAGATATACCCCACCTTCACAGACCTCACCTGAGATTGCAGGTACTTCTATCAGGTCTAGACATATAGTACTAAAGTTACTCTCAGGTATGAACTTCTTTATATCTGAGTATCTCTGCTTTAGTAAAAAGGCTCTATACTTACTTGTTAGATAGATTATGTGGTCTTCTGTGAAGTAAGCATCATCTGATGAGAGTTTCAGCTCATCATTAATCATATAAACTATTTCTCTATATGTACTCATATCATATTGGTATTAACATTAAAAGCACTGCAAATATAAGTAATAAAACTCACATGTGCAATGCTTTTACTGATTTTATTTACTGGCTATAAGTATTATGCTTCTATTCTTATCACACTTGCTTCATCAACTCTGAGAATATTGTCCTCAGTGATTCTAGCAATGTAATTAATCTTAGTCTTATGAAATAGTGTATCATCATTAACATAACTTGGAAAGTCAATTAGACAAGTAGTCCCACTTAAACAATAGATAGCATTAACTATAGACCTAAGGTCCTTTTCATCTATATATTCACTGAATACATTTAGTACATCATCCAGTGCAAGTAATGCTAATAGCTTGTTTACATCACCATAACTTCTATAGCCAAATTGAGCTAATGAAGTGAAGTATCTAACTACAGCATCATAAGAAATATTAGTCATTTCATCCATAGCAGCTACAATTTGTTACTCTAGTTATTGTACCTATCTTATTCTTAAAGTATTTATTCCAATACTTAATAGCTTGAGGATAATTACCAGTTCTTATACATAACTCAAGTGCTTTTATTCTTAAGGATAAGTCAATGAATTCTTTAGGTATTTCACAGTTATTCTCTATCTGTTTAACATACTTCATCATGCTTTGATAAAGAGGATATAGATTAGTTACAGCTCCCATAATCATGGGATTAGTTGTACCACAAGGAGCATCTGCTGAGGGAGTTCCAGTAGCTATCACATACACAAAGAACATAGTATCATTAAGAGTATTGATATTAAAATCACTTGCTTGTAATCTAAGTCTTATATTCCTCATTTGATGAGTACCATAAGTGAAACAGTATGATTTATCTTCCTCTTCAAGCACTGGATTACAACTGCATTCCTCAGGAAGAGAGTAAGTTAAATCATAGGCATCAGCTACTTTAAGTTCATATACAGGATTAGAGCTAGGACCATTAGGTACATATGTATCTTGTGTATCTATAACCACACTATCTAAGATTATATCATCATAGAAGTCTTGATTATCAACAGAGGCATCTATAATTAGATACTTATCATCTTGGGTTATCCTTAATTCGTTGAAATGTAACATGGTTATTTAGTTTTAATTATAAAAAAAAGAGCATAGAATCAACTATGCTCTTTATAATTAGCTCATTTAATCTGGGTCAACTGGGTTTGCAATTGTTAAACCAGATGCAGTGTTGATTGCTGCAATCAGAGACCTCATTGCAGTGTGTTTACCATCATCTACAGTTACCAGAGTGATTGTTCTAGGAGACTTTTGTACATCTTCTGCACCACCTGCCCAGTAATAACTGATGTCCAGAGTATCATACTTCTGAGTTGGGTCTACCAAGTAAGTAGTATGAATAACATTAGGCCATCCCATGTTTCTGTAGAAGTCACCTCTAGCACCCATTGTGAAGTATTCAAGGTCTGCAATATCATGACCATTCTGTACAGAATTAATAGGAGTTACTGTAGTAACTGTACCCCAGATTCTTTCATCATCTTCAAAGGTAATATTAGTTGGTTGTACTGCAAAAGGAATGTAACCTTGAGGCATAACACCTAAAATCCAATCCTGTGCTACCTGTTCAATTTGAATACCAGTATAAGTACCAGTCAGAGTAGCAGGGTTAGTGTCAATGGTTACTGTTGTATATACAGAATCACTCGCTACTAGATAGATTGTTACTAGTGGAGTAGCTTCTCTTGCTATGTTTCTAGCTAAAGAAAGTGCCATAGCTTTGTAAAAGTCTGATGCTCTCATACCACTAACTGCATGTACCATACCAAATTTCCAGTATTGGTCTTCTGGTGATAAACCTACATACTGTCTGAAAGCAAGTCTCAACAGATAATCCTGTCCAGCTACTGGTGCTCCACTATTGATAGTAGAGTCTAGAACTACTTGGTATCTATCTAACTTCTTAACTAAAGCCTGAGAAGATGTAGATTTTGCATAAGTGATATTCTTGATGTCAATCTTATCACTAGATTCAATAACACCAGCAGGGCTAAAGTACTGGAAGTACATTGTAGATTTAGCTTTATCTGCCTTAGGCAGAATGTCACCAGCAGCAGCTAGTTGAGTAACTGCTGTCCTTAGATTTTTTGCGACATATAAATGTCTTACTTGATTTACGGAATAAGTTGCCATAAATAAATTGTTGTTTAATTAAACGTATTGCTTATTAATAAGCTATTGATTATTCTCTTTGTTTGCATACTGAGCCTTACTCATCAAGGCAAGTCTAACTGCTACTTCAACTATCAAGTTATGAATATTACTATTCAATGCACATTCCATTGGTTGTGAATAACCTGATATGTTTAAGTCACCTAAGTTAGTTAATATAATAGGTGTAGGCTTAGTGATATAGTTACAATGATACTCACCTATCTTAAACTTTGATATAAGTTTAATGGCATTATTAACATCAACTCTTAAGACTCTCTTTTCTGATGGACCTTTAAATGGGTTCCTTTTTATCTTATAAAGTTCATCTTCTCTAACTGGTGTTACTAAGGAGTATGTACCATTTAAACAACCTAATGTTTCATCACTTAACTTGCACTCTTCATAGGTAATAAACCATAAACCTTGTGGCATTACAATTGATGCAGTAGTAGAAGGAACAGTAATTTCTTGTGTGAACTCTTGAACCAATTCAGCTAAGTATCTTCTAGCTTCCTCAGTAGACTCAAAGGAGAGTCCTAATGAGTTTCTACCACTATACAAGTCTATAACCAAGCTATCTTGAGCTTTAGTCAGAAAGACTGACTTCTCATACTCAGAGAATGCAAGAGGGTCTGTTGTTCCATCAACTGGTATAATAGAGTAAGAGTTAAGCAGAACATCAAACTCAGCACTAAATTGTTCTATATTCATAATTACTCACTTCTTTGACCTAGTTCAATAGTAGCTTTAACATCACTTTCATAAGCAGCTTTAGCTAGTTCAACAGCTCTTTGAAGTATCTCTTGATGTATAATTGGATTCAATTCACATTCAGAAATAGTGCCAATACCATTGATAGTTAAGTTACCATATTCAGAAGAAAGGTCTGCTGTTATGATAGGTGCAGGTCTTCTAATGTACCTCAATAGATACTCAGCAATTGTTTCATTACGGTTGACTATAAGCTCAGTAGAGATTTTCTCACTTGAAGTGCTTATGACTCTCCATGCTTGGTACTTAAGAGGTTCCTTGTATGGCTTAGACATTAATCTAGTGTACTCAGCATAACTAATAGGAATCACTTGTTTGGTTCCTGTGTTGGTAGAGACTGCTTCATTAATGACTATAAATAAGTCAGAAGGCAAGTCAAATACCTTAGCCCTCTTATCAAAAGTAAGAGGAGAAGTTGTGCTAGGTGTACCTTGTGCAACCTTAATAAGCTCTGAGAAATCTATCTGTCTCTTAGGTGAGTCATCCATTCCTTCTCCATACTTGTTACCTTTAGGGTTAAAGTAGTTCTTGACTATTTCCTCTTGGCCTTTAGTCAAGAACACTGATTTCTCATATTCATTTAACCCAGGAGCAGCATTGCTCATTATGTTGTTATAGAGTACATCAAATTCATTACTGAACTCTATGTGGTCCATATTATTACTCTTTTAGTTTAGCTTCAAGACTGAACTTAATAGACTGGTTCTTAGGTGATGCTAAGAACTTAGCTGCTATATTAAAGGTTGGGTCTTCGTTGTTACCACATAAAGGAGAACCATCTTCTCTTAGATAGAAGAAGCCACCTCTATTAGATACAAGACCTGCTTCAACTGCTCTCTTAATAGTTACCTTAGTAGGTAATAGAGGGTCTGTAATAACTTTTAAGAATAGCTTAGCATCAGCTTGAATTAGCTTGTTTATTCTTGTTTGTAAGAACTCTACCTTAGTATTTACAGCTAATGGTCTACCATCAATAGTCTCAATAATAGTTCTCAATGTATCAGCATCATTTTCATATTTACCATATTCCATGTATGCTTGCATTGTAGCTGACATCTCTTGTCTAGCATTAGAAGTTTCTTCACCTTCCTTGATAAGAACAAACTTATATGTTGCCTTTGGAATGTCTTGAAGAGCTTGCAGTGAAGGAGCTATATCATCCTTATTAGCTAGCAATATCTTATACTTAATGTATTGTTCTGGGTCTGATAGGTCTAAGATGTTATCTTGTTTAAGCAATCTAACTTGTCTATTTGACCAATAGTTATTTTCCTTCTTATATATAGATAGAGCATTATACTCTAAACCCATAATATACTCAAGGAATTCCTTTTCTTCATCAGTAAGAACATTAACCAATCTACCAGATTCTAACTGTGGAACTGTGAAATACTTTACTGCATTCTCAGCCATACCACCATATAGAATGTGCTTTGGATTAGTTACTATACCACTCTCTTTGGGTACATATCTTACTATAATTCTTTCATTTCTTAAACAACTTACTGGTTCTCCCAGTGTTGCTACTTCTCTCTTTCTACCTTTTCTTACAGGCAATTGTGGTTCTTCCTCCTCAGGCATCTGAGGTACAATAGATGTTTCACTGTTAATGCTCTCTAAGTCAAGTTCTTCTTCTACTCTCTTACTTGCCATATTTACTTCTCCATTAATTAGTTAAAAAGAAAAGGGGAGGAGTTAACCTCCCCTTGTATCATTATCCTTGCAGAATTGAAGGAATAAGTGACATTGTTCTAGTTGGGTCTAGTACTAATGTACCTAAAGTTGCCATTCTGTGGATAACAGCAGAGTCCTCATCATAAGACATATTAGGATTACCCATCTGTCCAGTGAAAGGATTTCTGAATCCCCATTGATAACCTCTGAATTCTTCTTGACCCTTAATCTTACACTTTTGAATATTAGGTTGGTCCATAGTACCAATATACCAAATATCAAATCTATAAGAGAAAGCAGGCCCACCTTCTGGGTGAAGAATCTTATTTCTTACAGGGTCATCATAGAATGGGTCAACATCAAGTGACACTATAACACCATTAGGTGCTCTCCATTCAGTTACCTGATAATCAGTTACTGCAATAGCATTCTGAGCAAAGTTACTTGCAACCTTAGTATAGATTGGTGGGTTCTGAGTTGAGATGATTGGCATCCATCCAGAAGTAGTCTTCTTAGCTTCTCTGTTGAATAACAGAGCACCTCTTTCACCAGTCTTGATGATGAACTTTCTATCACCAAATCCTAACTTAGAAGCAGATAGTTCATACAGAGCATCTAGCAACAGTTTCATCAGACCATTAGTATCATTGTAATACATAGTGTTAGCCACTTCTGTTTGCTCAAAGATACCAGCACCAGTCTTGATTACATTACCAGACTTACCAAAGTTCATGTATTCACCATTGATATTTCTGTTAGAAGTACCAAAGGCCATTGCATTGTTCTTGTACTCGTCAAATTGAAGTTCAACTTCCCATTCTACATAGTGCATCCACTTGTTTGCAACATCCTTAACCTGTCTGCCACTAGCATCTCTATGAACCATAGGAATACCAACAGCTAACTTCTTATCAAGATTAGAACCAGGAGTCTTATGTTGAATTCTAATAGTAGTCCATTCATTTCTCATAGAAACAGGACTAGTGAATCTAACATCACCAACCTTTCTTGAAAGTTCTCTTTCAACAGGTGCAAATTCAACAGAGTATCTTTCACCAGCAAGTAGTCTTTCAGCAGGAATACCCTTGCTGTTAGCACCCATTAGCTCAACCTTATATACACAGTTTGTACCTTCTGGTCTACCATCTGCAAGAATTCTTTGAGGGTAAACTTGATTTAAGTTACCTACAATAACTTCACCATCTGCAAACCAGTCTTCTGGGAATACAAGATAGAAAGGTGCACCACCTATACCAACATTACCTGATGCTGATGTAATAACTACGCCATTCTCATCTCTAGCTTCAATCAGAGGAATATTTCTTCTTGAAGAACCAATAACATCCCAGTAATATTCAGCATCATCCTCAAACACTTTAGTAGGGAATGAACTAAGGAATGTATCAAGTGTCTTTCCTCTGTGGAAAGCTAACAATTGCACCATTAGGTTAGTTGCCTTTTGAGGTGCTTTTTGGAAGATGGCACCTAAGTGATTCTCAGTTGTCAACCCTTTCCAGTGTTGAAAACCAATCATTTGGAATTTACTTAATTTTCCAGCCATGTTTAAAACATTTATAAGTTAATAATCTCATTATCTTTATAGTACCATAAGTAACCATGCGATTTATGTCCTAATGAACAATTAACTCCCCTGCAAGCTAAAGAAATACTCATGTGGTTTATACCAGTTATATCTTCAACCTCTCTAGTACTACAATACTCTTTTAGTCTAAGTCCATTTGAATAACAGCTTTACTGTGTATTGAGCCTACTCTACATTGTCTTCTCATTTTAGCAACAGCTTCATCTGAGAATTTATAGCCTTCAATACCATCAGTAAGGTTATATAATCTATAACCATGCTTTTTAAATATTTCTATAAAGTGATGCTCTAACTTATTTAGAGCATTCGCAGAGCAGTATGCTAATATCTCATATTCCCAAACATCTAAAGTATCCATGTATTTCAGTCTAGCTCTATTTATGTAGACTCCTCCATACTTCTTAATTCTTTTGTTTAGAAATTGAGATTTTCTGACTTCTAAATCTTTGGATTTACCTATATAAACTGTATTAGTTTTAAGGTTAGTCCACATATAAATACCTATTAACATACTTATACATCAAGTTCATAGCTAACCTTTGACTCTGGGTCATCACTAACACCTGATATGAAACTAAGACTTCCATCTGTATTTCTTCTAGTAGTGTTGATAGTGTGTTCCAGCTCTCTTAGGCTTTTCTTCACTTGTTTAGTAGCAGTTGGTTTAACTAGCTTATCTAAGTTTGTAAAGCCATCAGTCATAGTAAATAAGAGACCAATTTTCTTTAAGAAGTCTTGTCTATTATCTCTTTCATACTTCTGAATAGCTGTTAGATACTGCCCAGTTTCTGGGTCTTTGTAAACAGGTTTGCTGATTGAGTTATAGACCTTTTCTCTAGTAGTCTTATCTAACTCTAACCCTTTAAAGATTTCCTTCTCATCAAGAATAGACTTCTTTAACTCCTCTGCTTCCTTCTTTGTTCTTGCCTTTTCAGCTTCTTCCTCTGCTCTTGCTTCTGCAATCAAATCTTCATACTCTTGTTGAAAGTATTCTTTATTGCTTGCTAGTGCTTCCTTTGCATCTTCAACATCAGAGCCAGAGTTAAATGACTTTTGAGTCTCTCTTTGTGCTCTTTCTTTGCTAAATCCTCTATTAAGGAAGTCTTGAAAGATTAGTTGTTTTCTCAGCTTTTCTCCATTAGCTGACTCATCAGAGATAGCATCTTCTGTAATAGTATTAAGGTAGTTAATAGTACCTTCATACTTTCTTACTTCATCAGGTTCTACACCTACTTGCAATGCTTCATCAATTCTCTTCTGTCTTTCATCTAATTTAGCTTTAAGCTCATTCTCCATAGCTTCTGCAAAGTCTTCTGGAGTTTGAATCTTACTTAATGTTTCTTCATCAAGGGCTGAGAGAATACCTTCTTCTTTCAAAGCACTGGCAATGGAAGAGTAGAAGTTAGTTTTGGGAGAAGTACCAGTTTCTTCCTTAGAAGTGGTATCCTCTTTACCTTGTGTATCTACTTTCTCACTACCTACGCTCTCTGGTTCCTCAGTAAACAGTTCATCTGGGTTTACTTCTGGTACCTCAGTAGTTGGTTTTTCTTTATTTTCTTCCTCCTGTTGTTCAGGTGGAGTAACCTGTGTTTCTTCACTCCCATCACTAGTGAATAGGCTTTCAACCTCATCTGGTGATAGGATATTGTCCATGTCTAATCCTTCCATATAACTCTTCTCCTTTAATTAAACTATGCAAAGGTAAGTCAAAGATTTGAACTGTGCAATACCTTAAGTCTGATTGTAATTTGATTATAAGTAAAACACTTATAGTAATAGTAAAAGAGTAGGGTGTTGAGTTAATATTAACCACACCCTTTACTCTCATTATTCTATAGTCAGTTCTATTACTTCTCCTGCACTTTGAGCCTTCAATAATACAGTCATTAACTCATAGAATGTTGCTGTACTATTAATGACTTGACCTTTAACTTTGTTCTCTCCAACTAGGATACAACCTAATGTATCCTCAGCTTTATTACCTACATGTATTAGTACTCCTTCATACCCTTTTACATTCTCTAGTCTAGGAAGTATGCCTTTATATGGCTTAGCCCATGCTCTATCCTTGAACTTAGGACTTACAGTAGTCATATTAATACTATATGTACCTGTAGGAATTGCTGTTACCCCATATACCTTCTTAGCTTTAATCTCTTCAAGTGACATTTGACTTGTTAATCCTCTATCCTGGTCTTCCAAAGTGTCACACTCATAAACACCATTTATGAAGAGTTTTCCAATAGTATATCTAGGTCCTTTAAATATTCTTCTTAATAATAGTTTCATTAACTACCAGATTCTACTAATGTTATATTCTTTAATACATCACCTGAGATTACCTCACTACCAGACTGAGTTACAAACCCTGTCTTTGATACAGACCAAGTAACTGTATGTCCTTTAGCTGCCCTAATACTCTTAGTAGTTGAACCATTGATAACTACTGTGGCATCAGCAGGAGTAGGGTTAATTGCAAAGGTAAACTTATCTGTTATTATAGATACTAGTTTACTATTAACTCTTTGCTGAATATCTATAATCTTACCTTCAACACCAGCATCTCTAATCACTAGAATTTGACCTTCTGCAATTAAGTTAGGGTCTCCTTCAAATACATTATAACTAATTAATCGTCTCATTGTTATCTACTTTAATTTTAATATCCTCTTTAACTCCACCAATCAAATCTTCAACTGCCTTATCATCAATGTACACCCTTTTGTTACACCCCTTGGCTAAGCAAACATCATTGACCATCTTACCAACTACTTTCCTTAGCCTAATAAGCTCTAACCTGTTTTCCTCACTTATTTGAATGTACTCTTCTAATTGGTGTTTATAGTCAGTAACCAGCTTCTTGTAGAACTCTAGTTGCTTCACAAGATTATCTAGTTGAGTTCCATCAACTTCTGCATTGGTTTTATTAACCTCAGCAGTATTCTTTCTTCTAGAAATCCATGCTGTAACTATAGTATTAACCAAGTTGGACCCAAGTACTAAACTAATAATCTGTATAGTATCCATTTCCATATCTACTCTATTATTCCTATAAACTTCTGTCTATCAGTTTCTGCATAGGGATTGTTCTCTTTAACAGTTATATTAAGTACAGTATGTCGTTTCTGAAACCATCTAAACAAGAAGAACTTTTTAGGTGGTTTGATAGTTTCCTTCTTTGCAGATACAAATAAAAAACTCTCTAACTTAAATCTAGGGGTTATCTTAATCTTATTAGGATAACTCATAATGATATGGTTGTTTGCCCATTCATCTCCCATTATTGTATCTAACTTGAAGGAGTTTACAAATATAGTATCTGGTAGGGTTAAACTATCTGACTTTTCAATGTGAGATAACTTATACTGCATCTGTTTAATCTTGCTATCTTTAATACCAAGCTCTTTTCTTACTTCATTCATCTTTTTAGTGATGGAATCATTGAAGTAATTAAGCTGTTCTATTGTTAGTTTATATACCTTAGTATCATTAGTTAAACCACTCAATTCAGCATCATAAGCCTTAATATTCTCAATGGAAGTTGAGTACTCTACACTTAACTTTTGATACTTACCATATAGCCAATACAGACTAGCACCAGTTAATATAAGAACACCTATTAATATGTAAACTAACTTCTTCATACTCTCTTTAATTTAGTGCAAACATACTAAAAAGAAATCACTTATACAATAGCATAAGTGATTTCTTTATTACATAAATAAGTGATTTCTTATAAGACAAATTACTAACCTTTATATAAAGGTAGGCATTCTCTAAATTTACCTATAATAAGTGCAGCCATTAAGTCACATCCTTTTTGATTAGGATGTAGGGCTACATCATATGATAGATTCTCTAATGTAACCTCATTGGCTTGAGACAAGCTAAATATGTCTATCACTGGCAAAGAGAACCATGATGCACATTCATTTAGTATATCAGCATACTGTGTTAAGTAAACCCCCTTATGAATCTCATACCACTCATTTGGAAGATAATTATTAAACTTACAAGCCTTTCTTGGAGTCATAATAAATATAAGAGCATCTATATTGACTTCATAAATTTTGTCTATTATCACTCTTAGTGCACCTGCATAAGTTGCTGAGCCAGTATTATTCTTGAAATCATCCAATGTTCCAACAGGATTACCATATGCAAAGTCATTTATACCATAACCTATTGTATATATGTCTGCTTTTGGTAATACCTTACTACCATCAAGTAAAGCGTCTGCATACTGTAGCATCTTCCATCCATTCTGCCCTTCATTATAGTAATTACTAAACTTGAATGCCTTCATTACTGTTCTTTGATACCCATAGATATAGTTATCATTTATCCAAGTTATAGAGTCACCAATAGTACACCAGCTCATCTTTGTATCAATCTGATTTAAGCCACTCTCATTACTATATGAACCTTGCGGGAATAAACCATCTCTAGTTCCATAGATGGAAGAATCATCAAATTCTTCATCAACTATCTGGTCTCCTACACAAACCTTTATATCATATTTACTCTGGGAATTATCAATGTTCTTAGAGAAGCCATTGAATATTAGATAATTATATCCATATGGGACAGTAACAGTTCTACCTACGCCATTCTTACCAATAGGGCAGTCTTCCCACTTTAATCTGAGTGTATTCTTTGTATATATGGTTCTGTTACTATCATCTGCTGCCATCTTCATGTTGTCAATATCCCTCACGGTAAATCCCACTACATTATGGCTGTTTTCATATAAATCATTAGCAGTTTTTATTGTATATTTAGCTAAAGGAATTACAGGAATAGCTACAGCCTCATATACATGAGTGTCTATTTTTGCTAAGAAAAGTTTTCCATTTTCTGCTGCTGTTTGAACATAATATCCATCAACAAAATTTTTCTCAGGATTATAACAATTTATTTTTCCACTATATTCAATATTCTTAAAGAAAGACCCTGCATTTATAGGCATTGAATGGAAATCTAAATGTTCATAGTCAGTAAATTCTTGTATTGATATAAAGTTTGCTAATCTATGATTGTAGCAATAATACGAACTATCTTGTTCAAGAATAAATACAATATATAGTTCCTCCTCACTACTCTGGGGAATTGTTAGTATATGAATATTTTCAGTCTCATGTCCCTCTAATCTTGAAAATGAAGTAGAAACATCTTGCACAATAGCAGAATTGTTAGGTATTACCTCACCAAGTTCATTGAAAATTCCATCATTTGCTAATATAAAACCTCCATTAGTACCATTATTATTAACATCAAGACCTATAAAAGCATAGGTCTTCCCTGGTTCAACTTTAGCAATCCCAGAAATCATTGTAGTACCTGGACTGGAGAAGAATCTTCCAGTGGATAGGTACATATTATAGCATTCAAATATACCAATTTTGTTAACATAGGGAGCTGTAGACCAATGAAAACTATTATCACTAATTGTGGAAGTTTTTAACTCTTCTATATCTCTAACCTTCACATTGGATTTAAAGGGCTTTATCTCAGTACCTTCATATATCATTAATCTACCTAAGATATTATTACCTATTTGAGTCTGTGCAATATCTACTGTCATTATCAAGTATCCATCAGCAGATGGTGTAAATTGCCAATAGTTAGGAGCCACCCAATTACTATTCTCATCTAATAAAACTCCAGCAAAATCTTCATCTTTTGAATATGTTCTTCCTTCCAAATCTTTATTTACGAGTGCTACAACCCCTAATTTACCAGTAGGGTACTTTGTACCACTCGTAAATAAATCTTGGAACAAAGTATATGTAGTACCTCCTTTAACTGGAAAAGTTAAAGAGCACAAATTATTTCTATTATTATCTTGAAATATGTAAGGGTCATAATTTAGCACCAGTATATTTCCTAACAATTTGGCATTTGTATTAAATGCTAAGTTATCTGGGTCACTTCTTATTTCTCCAAGTAAGGAAGTTCTAAGTAAAGTAGTTGTCCTTTTAGTTACATCTGAGATATAAGTTGATAATGTTTTCTGACTAATTACCTCAGTTTCACTATTACCTAACTCTTGTACTACACCAGCAGCTATAGAAGTAAATCTACCATTATTAACCCATCCAGTACTGTTTTTGACATATAATTGATATATAGGATTAGTATGTTCAGTATCACTTGGGTCATAAGTAGGACCAACACCATAAATATCACCCTGAACAGCAGTAGAAGGAAGAGCATCTACAGTAGCTACATACCCTTTAATATGCAAACTATTAGTAAATTCTCCACTTAAATCAGACCATGTAGCACCATTATCTCTACTAATCTGTATCTTACCAACATTATCAGCTTGGCTGCTACCAGCAGTTCCTGTAAATCTAAACCATGCTGCAATATAATTAGAGGCTACAGTCCAAGTAAGACCTAAGTCAACAGATTGCTCAAGCTTATTATTGCTTACTCTAAACTGAGTAAACACAGGATTAGGTGATACATCTACATAGCTACTACCATCAGTATATGAAACTTGTAAGTGATTATTAGAACCTACCCTAAGAATAGGAGTAATACCAGCTTCTCCCTGTGCTTTAATGTTAGTAACTTCTCCATTGATTACCCAATACCCATCTGAGGATATAGATATATCACCTACAAGTGCATTACTACCATCTCTCCAGTTTGCACTATCTCCAAAGGTAGTATCATCAATAGCTTCTGCACTATACCATTCAGTAACTACTGTCTTATCATATAAGACATAAGTAACCCATAACCCTTCCCTTCTAAGGCTGGAAGGAACTTGTAGCCTTGTTTGACTTCTACTACCATTATAAGATAAGAATAGCATATTAAACATTGCAAGTATATCTGTCAATGTTACCCTACTTTCCTTATCTAAGACTGCATCAATAAAAGTCTTAGGGAAGATGTCTTCATATCTTCCCTCTTGACTATTCTTCTTAATTAGTTGTTGTATATCTTTCATATTATAAAAAAAAAAATAATCAAGTTAAAGCTGTTCCATCCATATTAACCCATGCTGTACCATTCCAAAGTTTCATTTTCTTTAAGGCACTATCATATAAGACTTGACCTTCCTTATAAGTTCCATTTATTGTAGCTGTTATATGATTTTCTATATCTTGTTGGATTATCAAAGTGTTATTTAATGTCACTGTCCCATTAGATATTGACCCACCCTGAAAATCAAGTGTACATCTTGCTGGAATAGTAAGAGTTCCACCTTCAAGGTTTATATCCTTAGTTATCTTATAGATAACATTGGTTTTATTAAATTTATCTTGTATTGTCATATATTTATTCTTTTATTATTTGCAAATATAAGTAAAAGTTCTCATGTATGCAAGTAAAAGTAGTACTTGACTTATAGGTCAAATACTACTTTATTTAGTTAGACTATTACTACTTTTGAAACTAATGTCCCATCTATGTTAGTAAAATAGTAGGAATTTGTTCTATTTGTTATGTTAGATATAACAGGACTACTTCCAGATAGTAAATATAAATATTTTATAGGTCTTAATTGTCTATCCGAAGTTATAGTAATTCTATTATTTTGTGCTATACAAACATCAGAATACACTTGATTAATTATTTTTGCTATATTATTGTTTATATTTTCTATAGTATCTTGAGTATTTACAACAACTCCAAATATATTTTTAGATAATAATAATTGATATCCGTTATCAGTAGTATTTGTAACTGAATAATCAAAAGCAAAGTTATTAGATGGCTCTAATTGAGAGTCACCAGTTCTAAATATTACCTCTGTTTGATAGTTAGTATTAACTCTGTTAAGAAATACATGTAATCCATCATCTTCTTTAGTTAAATATTGAGGAAGTGCATGACTATATACATTATCAGAAACTAATGTCTTACCATTTTCCTTATACTCAACATTCCAACCAT